>CXWL01011050.1_pt1 | contig 69684 bp, 73 predicted proteins | sample 590931 | NCBI WGS metagenome assembly CXWL01 (sample SAMEA3498368, study PRJEB10139) | groundwater metagenome | biome: water well; material: biofilm material | place: Germany | collected 2015-04-27
ATTGAGAACAACGGGTCAGATATCGGGCTTATCACTGGCGGGGTGAGTTTTCAGTACTGCAAGGAAATTGCGCCGGGTTTTGATTATTTCAAGATCGGCATGGGATACCCTCTGCCGTTTGAGACAATCGAACAGTTTATCAAAGCGCACAAGCGGGTCTTAGTTGTAGAGGAACTCGAACCATTCTACGAAGATATGATCCGTGCCTATGGCCTGATGGTCGAAGGGAAGAAGTACACTGGCACGCTTGGCGAGTTATCACCCTATCGTGTATCGCTGGCTCTTCGCAAAGCCGGCTTGATCGAGCATGTCGCCGAGCCCGATATCTCCGGCCACGATCTTTTCCCGCGTCCGCCGGTCCTGTGTCCGGGATGTCCCCATAGGGGAGCATTCATGAGTCTCAAAAAACTGGGCGTGGCGGTCACCGGCGATATTGGTTGTTACACGCTTGGAGTCACCGAACCGCTCAATGCGATGGATACCTGCATTTGTATGGGGGCCTCGATTGGTAATGCGATCGGTATGGAAAAAGTACAGGGATCGAAAACAGGCACGGTCGCGGTGATTGGCGATTCGACCTTCATCCATTCCGGAATTACCGGCTTACTCGACGCTGTATATAATAAATCAAATGTTACGGTCATTATTCTGGATAATCGGGCCACCGCCATGACCGGAGGGCAGGAGCATCCCGGCACAGGCAAGACGCTTATGGGTAAAGACGCTGCGCGGGTCGACCTGTTCAAATTGTGTCATGCGCTGGGAGTCGAATCGGTGCGCGAACTCGATGCCTATGATTACGAAGCGTCGTTGGCGATGATTAAGGATGAAATGGCCCGACTGGGACCATCGGTTATTATCACCACGCGGCCATGCGTGCTGATGCCGAAGCGGATTATGGATGAACCATATTTGGTAGACGCCGAGTTGTGTAACGGCTGTTCGGCCTGCTTCAAAATATCTTGTCCGGCGATTGCGGCTTCTCACGAAACGAACAAGCACGGACATCCGAAGGCGGTCATCGATGAAACGCTTTGCACCGGATGTACACTCTGCGCCCAGATTTGTCCGACTGAGGCGATTATTCTGAAGAGTCATTTTGTGAAGGCGGAGGCGCGCTGATGAATACTACCGATCGCGCCAATATCCTCATCGTCGGTGTGGGGGGGCAAGGAGTTCTGCTGGCCTCGGAAGTTATCTCCGCAGTCGCGATGAACGCCGGGCTTGATGTGAAGAAATCCGAGGTTCATGGCATGTCTCAGCGCGGTGGTGTGGTGTCATCCCATGTAAAAATTGCGCCTAAAGTTTATTCGCCCACTATCGGAGAAGGACAGGTCGATGTGCTCATTGCGTTCGAGCAAGCTGAGGGGCTTCGAGCGGTTAATTGGATGCGCAAGGACGGGCTTGCAATTGTTTCGCGCACGCAGTTGATCCCAGCAATCGTTACCGGATCAAAAATCCATCAGTATCCCGAAGACGCAATCGGTGAACTTCGCAGACAGCTCAACCGGGTCATAGCGGTCGCGGCCGATCAGATTGCGGGAGAACTGGGTAATTCACGATTGGTCAATACGATTTTGCTTGGCGTGCTTGCCAATAATCTCCCGTTTAACGAGGAGCTTTGGATCAACACGATCCGTGCCAAGGTGAAAAAACAACTCGTCGATATCAATATAACGGCGTTCCAGCGCGGGCGGGGGATTACTCTGGAGCAAGTAAAGGTCTGAGTCATGTCACAGTTGATGCTCATCATCAACCCGGGGTCGACTTCGACCAAGATGGCGCTGTTTGACGGCGTGGCTAAAGTCGGCGAAGAAGTTGTTCGCCATGATGCAAAAGAACTTGCGCAGTTTGATAATGTGGCTGACCAGTTTGATCATCGGATGCAGGCGATCGACAAGTGGATCGCCTCACTGAATCTGAAACCCGGCGATATCAAAGCGGTGATCGGGCGTGGCGCGCCGCTCAAACCGGTTGAGGGCGGGTCTTATGCGATTTCCGATCAGATGCTTGACGATCTTCGCAATCGTACTTACTCAAATCATGCCTCGAATCTCGGCGCGATTATCGCGCGTCATTTGGGTAAGCGTTATAGCGTGCCTTCGCTCATTTCCGATCCTATCACTGTTGACAATTTCGTAGAGGTCGCCCGAGTGAGCGGAGTCCCTGAGATAGAACGCAAATGCCGCGTGCATGCGCTGAACAGTAAAGAAGTCTGTCGGCGAGAGGCGGCGAAATCAGGCAAGCAACTCGAAGATGTCAATTATGTCGCGGTGCATATGGGGGGCGGGGTGTCGGTCGCGGCTCTTCGGAATGGAAATGTGATAGATGTCAACGATGCCCTGTTGGGGATGGGGCCATTTTCACCTGATCGAGCAGGAGCGCTCCCGATTGGCGGTCTGGTCAAACTTTGTTATAGCGGTAAATTCACCGAAAAAGAATTGGTCGATAAGCTCTCCAAGCAATCAGGCCTGGTTGCGTATTTGGGAGTGGCCGATCTACGTGAAGTCGAAAAGATGATCGACTCACGGGATAAGAAAGCGCTGTTGTATTTCAACGCCATGGCCTACCAAATCGCCAAAGAAATTGGTAGCGCGGCAGTGGCATTGTCGGGGAAGTTCGACGCTATTATCTTAACCGGCGGGATGGCGCATTCAGAGCGATTGGTAAGCGAAATTGAGAAGTATGTCGCGTTTCTTGGAAAAGTTATTATAGTGCCCGGTGAGTTTGAGATGGAAGCACTGGCCGCGGCGGGTTTACGGTTTCTGACCGGCAGTGAAAAGCTCAAAACTTACTAATAGTATGACCGACGCAACGATTCGAAACTCCGATCAACTCATCGAGAGAGCTGTCCAAATAGCCAGGAGAAGCAAGCCGAAAACCGTGGTTGTAGCGGCGGCTCACGATGTGGATGTTATTGATGCCATTAGCCAGTCGCGGGCTAAAGGGTTTCTTGACGGCGTATTGGTTGGAGATCAAGCGGCGATCGAAAAACTCGCCGCCGAAAATGGTATCAATATCACGGCAATTCGTATCGTCGATAAATCCAATCCTCTCGAAGCGGCGCATCAAGCGGCAAAAATCGCTTCGTCCGGCGAAGCAGAAGTTATCATGAAAGGATTCCTACCAACCTCGTCAATTCTCAAAGTCGTGCTCGATAAACAGTACAATCTGAGAGGCGAAAACACGCTGTCGCATTGTGCGGTTCTTGATATTCCCGGGTATCCCCGCCTGATAAATATCACCGATGGCGGTATGGTTGTTAAGCCAGATCTTACACAAAAAATCCAGATCACGCAGAACGCCGCGCTGGTCGCGAAGGCGCTTGGCTGTTCGCCGGTAAAAGTTGCGGTGTCTTCGTCTGTCTGCCATGTCACTGATCTTTCGCCCGAAGAGCGGACCGCACTGGAAACATTTCTTGCTGTCGTGGGGAAACAGTGCCCTGGCGTGCTGTTTCAGGGCCCACTGACTCTCGACGCCGCTACGAATATTGAGGCGGCGCGGGCACGAAAGGTCGGCGGACAGGTAATCGGCGAGGCCGATGTGTACCTCGTAGATTCGGTGGAAGAGGGAAATATCATTTCCAAATCACTCATTCAATTCGCCTCTGCGGTATTTGCGGGTGTCATTATTGGCGCCAAAGTACCGATTTCGCTCGTGTCGCGGACTGATACGGTCAAAAACAAAATTGCCTCGCTGGCGCTGGCCTGTGTAGTTGCGGAGTACTATCGGCTGGAGAAAATCGGCGTCAGGTCATGAGTGAAATATATACAGTGTGTTCTGGATACGACCAACTGCTCGCTCTCTCTCTTTCGAGAATCGCTACTGGCAGAAAACCGCGCGCCGCGATGGTGGCTCAATCCAGCCCTCAGACACTTCAGGCGCTTGAACGGGCTTTCGTAAGCGGTTTAATCGAACCGATCGTAGTTGGTGATCAAGAGGTGTTTGAACGCGAGATTTCCGTCCACGCGCCAGGACTGGCCACTGTAGATATCGTCGACGAAGAGCACGGGATCGATGTCAATAAGATAATCGCCGATATGGTGGTGTCGCGCGAGGTTGATCTGGTTGTGCATGGCGGAATCTTGTCCGCTGAGCTGATTTCTGAGTTGTTTCGCGGTGATTCGTCTCTCATTCAACCCGGCAAAATTGCGTCCCATGTCGCAATGATAAAATCCGCTCAATATCCAAAGGCCCTCTTCATTTCCGATGCCGTAATGAACGATCAACCGGATTTTGGAACCAAACTCGCTATAATAAAGAACGCCATCGAACTTGCTCACCATGTGGGTGTGACCAAACCAAAAGTGGCGGTGCTATCTGCGGTAGAAGTGGTGTATCCACAAATGCCGGTGACAATGGAAGCGGCGGTGTTTGCCAAGATGGGGGATCGCGGACAGATAAAAGGAGCGTTTGTCGACGGCCCGCTTTCGGTTGACTGCGCGGTCGATACCTTTGTCGCACAATCCAAGGGGATAAGAAACTCCGAGGTGGCGGGCGATGCCGACATTCTCATTACCCCGAATACAGCAACCGCGAACGGGATGTTTGAGGCGATGCAATTTTATGGCGAGTGTCAGGTAGGCGGGATAGTTGTCGGCGGTATCGTTCCGTTCGCGCTTAGTTTCCCTTCTGATTCAGTGAATACCCGATTTCATAGCATTTTGCTTGCGGTGATGGCGGCGGGATAACTTCGGTCGTGGCTTACGGGGCCGAGGTCAGGTCCGCCCTACTGTGAACGAAGAGGCCGACTCTGGCTTGACTGGGGCATTGAAGAGGGGTATCATTCTTTACTAACCTATAGAAGGCAAAGCAAAGAGATGATTTACGGCATAATCATGGCTGGTGGCAAGGGCGAGCGGTTTTGGCCGCTCTCGCGTTCGAATCGGCCCAAACAGTTTCTGAAACTCACTTCCGACCGCACCATGCTCGAGGAAACCATCGAGCGCGTGCGACCGATTATTCCATTGGAGCGAATCCGAATCGTGACTGGCGACTCGATGATGCAGTTAATTCTGCAGAGCGCCGACTACTTAAACCAGTCGAATATTCTGGCCGAACCGATCGGACGCAATACCTGCCTGGCTGTCGGACTCGCGGCTATTCACCTGCAAAAGCAGGATCCTGATGCCGTCATGGTCGTGCTTAGCGCCGATCATTTGATTCGTCCGCCGGAAAAACTGCTTAAAATACTCGAAGACGGGTGCGCGATTGCGTCCGTTGAGGATCGACTTATCACCATCGGAATTGTTCCGACTCGACCTGAAACCGGATACGGATATGTCAAGTTGGGCGACTTGTTCAAATCGGAACGCGAGTCGACTGTTTATCAGGTGGCTTCGTTCGCGGAAAAGCCGAAAGCGACCGTGGCGCAGGAGTACTATTACAGTCGCAAGTATCTCTGGAATAGCGGCATGTTCATTTGGTCGGCCAAATCGATTCTAAAAGCTATTGGTGGCTGTCGACCCGAAATCGGTGAACTGTTGAGCACCTATGCCACGTCGATAGGCACGTCGAATGAGCTGGTGGCGAGGGCAGAGTTGTATCAGAAAACTTTGTCTATATCAATCGACTACGCAGTTCTGGAAAAAGCGAACAACGTGCTTGTCATGAAGGCAGATATCGTGTGGGACGATATCGGGAGCTGGAACGCGCTCGACCGATTTAAGGACCGCGACAGTGAAAACAATGTCCGTATCGGTCAAACAGTTGCACTGGATACTTTTGAAACGACCATTTATAACGATTCCGACGGGTTAATTGCCTGTTTTGGGGTGTCCGATCTGGTGGTTGTGCGATCAGGGAAAGTAACGCTGGTTACTCACAAAACCAAAGCTGGTGAAATTAAAGAATTGTTGAACAAGTTGAATGAAGATGAGTCGACGCAGGAATATCTATAAAATCGCGGCACTCGTTTTGTCGCTCGCAGTCGGAGTTGTGGCTAGTGAGAAGACCGCTGTGCCCAAAAGCGCCCCACCGGCGCCTTCGACAACTGTTCGCGGGATTGACCCTCTATCGCTGACAGCTGATCAGACCCTCATTACAACGATTGCTCCGCAAACAGGTCCTATCGGTGTACAAACCGCTTCCGATTCAATCGCGCGTTCGGGCTTGGTCTTCAGGGTGCAAATCCTGACCGCCCAAGGATTCGGTGAGGCGCGCAAAGCGGCTTTGGTGGCTGAAGAAATTTTCGATCAAGCTGTGCATATCGATTATGAGATTCCCAATTTCAAAGTTCGGGTGGGAGATTTCCCCGACCGCGAGGCGGCTGATACCTACCGTCGAACTGCTCAACAACTCGGTTACACTAATTGCTGGGTAGTGCCGGTTACTATCGGTATCGCGACAGCTTCTCCGCTGTATGATTCTCTTGTCGCGCCGGTAGATTCTGTAACCAAAATGGACTCCGTAAAATCCAATGCCGGCGGTAAGTAATATGGCGCGAACGATTTTGTCGGTGACCGACCGCGACACAGTAAATCGCGCGGTACGGACGCTTATTGACGGTGGCTTAGTGGTTGCGCCCACCGAGACTCGCTATGGCCTCTTGGTTCGGGCTGATATAGACTCATCGATGGAGCGACTGTTCGACCTCAAGGGTCGGATTGCTACAAACCCAACCGCCATATTTGTAGCTGACCGTCGGGATATTGATAACCTCGGCCGAGTGACTCCCGCCGCCGAACGACTCATCAGCGAATTGCTTCCGGGGCCGCTTACGCTGGTGCTCGAATCCAAAACTGTATGGGGTGCGCCTCGAGTTGTGAATGGGAAGATTGGAATTCGGTGGTCATCCTCGGAATTCATACGGCAACTTGTGGTCGGCGTAGGGTCGCCTCTCACCGCCACTTCTGCGAATATCTCCGGACAGCCGGAAAGAGCGACTATCGCAGAGATTGCCGCCGATTTTGGCGACGCGATTGAATTGTATATCGATAGCGGCCGACTTGAAGGCGCAGTGTCAACCGTAGTTGAGTGTGTCGGTGGTGATGTCCGCATATTGCGCCAAGGGGCGATTTCCGAAGATCGTGTGAACAAAATTGTTTCGGCGGGCATAAGATAATGGCCCTACCCTTTGTCATCTTGTTTGTCTGCACTGGAAATACCTGTCGGTCCCCCATGGCCGAGGCCGCTTTGAAGGTTTTGCTTGAAAAAGAACGGCCTGAAAAATTTGAGGTGATATCAGCGGGAACCGGAGCAACCATCGGCTTTCCGGCTACCATGTACGCCTGCGAAGCAGTCAAGATGTGGCACGGTGATTTATCGAGACATAAGTCACAGCAGTTATCGCGGTCGCTGGTCGACCGGGCTGATTTGGTTTTCGCAATGACGACTGAGCACTTGAAGGAAGTTCTTAAATGGGCGCCTGCGGCAAAAGACAAAACGTACCTGTTCAAGAACTTTCCTGAGGGAAGTACGCGAGGCGAACCAGTCGAGGACCCAATCGGACAGGCACTCGAACGATACAACGAAACTTTCTTGGAAATTGGAGAATATCTGGGCAAACATCTGCCCCGGATTGTACAATTAATCGATGAGCACGTATCACAGCAGTAGATCATTTGTTACCCGATTTGTTCTCCCCGCGGTGTTACTCACACTGGTCGGGGGGGTGTCATATTTTGTCAGTCTGGGAATAGGTCCTTCCAGCGTTACCGCTGAACCCGCGGCGATTCCCGGAGGAACAAGTGACACCGCTCTTGGGCGAGAGATCGAGAATCTGGCATTCGGTGTCGGTGAGAAATTGTCGTTCGATATCAACTACGGATTTATCAATGCCGGCACGGCATCCATGTCAGTCGAAAAGCTGATTGAATACGAAGCCCGCCCCTGTTATCAGATCGTGACGCGCGCCAACTCAAATAAGTTTTTCACGAGTTTTTACAAAGTCGATGACCGGGTTGAGTCGGTTATCGATGCGATTGGTCTGTTCTCCTGGCGCTTTGAGAAGCATTTGCGCGAAGGGGGATACAAGGCCGATCGTATCTCAATCTTCGATCAAACGAACAATCGGGTCATAGATGGTAAAGACACGATCCCGGTCGAACCATACACTCATGACGCGCTCTCGGTGTTTTATTTCATCAGGACCGCCAAGCTCGAGGTCGGCCAATCGGTTTTTGCGTTCAATTTTGTCGACGGAAAAAAAATTAATCTTGAAATCAAAGTTCTGAAAAAAGAGAAGATTACCGTTACCGCCGGCACTTTCGATTGTTTGGTAGTAGAGCCACTGACCTCATCGGTCGGTGTGTTTAAAAATGAAGGGACGCTCAAAGTCTGGCTGACAGATGACCGTCTCCGCCTGCCGGTTCTCATGAAATCGAAAATTCTTGTCGGGTCGATCTCGGCCGAACTGACTGATTACCAGCTTGGCGAAATCTCGGAGTTTTGAGTTGATGCGGCCCGACTGTAGCTAATAGTTACCCTGTTGATTGGAGTTTGTCTGTGAGTAGACTTGTTGAATGTGTCCCCAATTATTCCGAAGGGCGAAGACCTGAAGTTATTGATGCCATTTGCGCCGCGATTACGTCCGTCGAGGGAGTCGCTTTGCTTGATCGCGAAATGGACGGCGACCACAACCGCGCAGTTATAACTTTTGTCTGTCACCCGAATGTGGCGGTCGAGGCGGCGTTTCGGGGTTATCAGAAAGCCGCTGAACTTATTGATATGCGCACGCACAAAGGGGAGCATCCGCGAATGGGCGCCTGTGATGTCTGCCCATTTATTCCGCTTACTGAAATGACAATCGATGATGCGGTCGAGCTGGCTAATCACTTAGGGAAGCGAGTCGGCGAGGAACTTCAAATTCCGGTCTACCTGTACGAAAACGCCGCGACCAGAACCGACCGGAAAAATCTCGCCAATGTCCGCACTGGCGAGTACGAAGGAATCCGCGACTGCATCGCGACCGACCCACTGCGAAAACCGGATTTTGGCCCAGCCAAAATGAATTTGATTTCCGGCTCCACTGCTATCGGCGCCCGATTTCCACTGGTGGCGTTCAACGTCTATTTCAATACGAATAAGAAATGGATTGCCGACAAGATCGCCGATTCCGTGCGCAATCTTCGTGGCGGATATCGTTTTGTTAAAGCGCTTGGATTCGAAATTAAGGAACGAAATCAGGTCCAAGTCTCGATGAACATGACGAACTATCAGCAGACGCCTCTGTTTCGTGTCTTTGAAACGATCAAGCGCGAGGCCGAACGGTATGGGGTGAGTGTTACCTCATCGGAAATTATCGGCCTGGTTCCGACCGAAGCGATTATCGACTCGGCCGATTTCTATCTGCAACTTGAAAAATTCTCCAAAAATCAACTTCTCGAAGAAAAACTAAAAGCGGCCGGATCGTTTGGCCAACCGGCGCAGGAAAGTTTTTACGATCAGGTAGCGTCGTCAACTCCCGCCCCCGGTGGCGGTTCGGTGTCTGCCTCGGCCGGCGCTTTGGCGGCGGCATTGACCGCTATGGTCTGCCGTCTGACTGTGACAAAGAAACAGTACGTTGAAGTCAAAGAAGAACTGAGCGACATACGTGACCGGGCCGACGCTCTCCGCAACGAACTGGAAAAACTAATCGACGACGACAAGCGGGCTTTTAATCTCGTCATGTCAGCATTCAAACTCCCCAAGAGCAACCCCGAAGAGATCGCCGTCCGTGATTCCGCCATCGAAAAGACAACCAAGCATGCCGCCGAGGTTCCTCTCACCGTGATGAAAAGCGCGCTCGAAGTTCTCAAACTTGCGAAGATCGTGGCGGTGAAGGGAAATCAGAATTCGGTTTCCGATGCCGGTGTCGCAGGTTTGATGGGCTTGACTGCCGTCGAAGGAGCAGGATACAACGTGCGAATAAATCTAGGGACCCTTAAGGATGTGGACTATGTAGCAAGCATGCGTCGTGAGGTCCAGACCGTCCGAGAAAACGCTATGACACTTGCCGATGAAATCAAGCAACATGTCGAGTCGCGCCTTTGATGTCTGCCAATATAGATCTGCATATGCACACCCATCATTCCGATGGGATGTTGTCGCCGACGGAACTTCTCGATAGAGTTCGTAAATCCGGACTCACGGCTTTTTCGGTCACCGATCATGATACGCTTGTCGGTTTGCGCGCGGTGGCCTCGCTGATGACTACAGGCGACCCAGAACTCATCTCTGGGACTGAACTCTCAGTTCGCATGGGCGATGATGACGTTCATATCCTGGCATACCTGTTCGACTCTGATGATGCCGCTCTCAATGGAGCGCTGGATTTCTATCAGGCAAAACGTCGCGACCGGGGAGAAGAGATGGTTGGGCGGTTGCGGAATTTGGGACTCAGTATTACCTTTGATGACGTGAAGAAGACCGCTGGTGAAGGTGTTATCGGCCGCCCGCATGTGGCGCAGGCACTTTTTGAACTCGGTCTGACCCCGAGGTACGAGGAAGCGTTTTATAAGTATATCGGCAACGGTGGACCTGCGTATGTCCCTAAATATATGCTCACTCCAGCCGACGCTTTTCGACTGGTACACGAGGCCGGTGGTATTGTGATACTCGCCCACCCGGCGCTTGGTGAGATGTGGCGTCATGTAGAGCATTTGGTTTCGCTCGGATTGGATGGCATCGAGGCGTATCACTATTCGCACAAGCCGTCGGATGTAAAAAAGGCGAAGCAGGCCGCCAATTCGTATGACCTGGTACTATCGGGCGGTTCGGATTTCCACGGTCGGGGAGTCCGAGAAGCGCCGTTGGGCTCATTGAAAGTTCCGCCGGAATACTTAAGCCGGATGAAAGAACGGGTACAGTCTAATCGGAGAAGTTCGTGAAAAATATTATTAGCATAGTAGCGCTGTCACTACTCGCGTATTCGTCGGCTCTCGCCGAAACGCTGTCAATCAATGATCAAACGCGTATCATCACCGCGTACGGCATAGCCACCGGTCAGATTGCGGCTCCACCTCACGATGACCCAAGTCATCCGCCCGACAAGTGCGGGACATCGGTGGTCAATGATTTTTGGCATAACCGCGATCATCTCGATCCCGCTCTCATGTCTGCTTTGGGCGTGCAATTGGCAGGACGACCGGATAGTCTGATTCTCTCTCGTGCGTACGGTTCACCTGCCGGACGATTTCTGGTGCACTATATTGACGTAGGTGTCAACGCGGTCTACCAACCAAATGTTCGCACGTTGGTTGATACCGTTCCCGACTATGTGGTGATGATCGCCCGCATCGCTGATTCGGTCTACACGCATATCATCGATACTCTCAGATACCCGATTCCACCGCTCGACAGTTCTTACGCTGGACTCGACAATCGTTTTGACATTTATATATTGGGACTTAGCGCTCAGTTCTATGGACTTACCTACACGGATGTGCAAGTCACAGCCATAACCGCAACTTCGTATCTGGTGTTAGATAACGACTATCAGAGTATCGCTCAATACGCCCTGCGCCCGCTCGACGCGGCGCGAGTCACTATTGCCCACGAATATTTTCACGCGGTCCAGTTTGGCATGGATTTCACTGAATTCGATAACACGAGCTCCAATCCCCGCGGGCAGTACTGGATGGAAATGTCGGCTGTCTGGATGGAAGAAGAGTGCTACGACGAGATTAACGACTACTACGCCTACTTGCCGTATTTTCTCAATGACCCAACGATTTCATTGCAGGCTTTTGGCGGGGCTTACAATTTGCATCCATACGGCGCGGGCATATTCCCGATGTTCCTGACTCAGCGATACGGCGACAGCATTATTCGAAAAATCTGGCAGGAGTGCGCTCTTCAGGGACAAGGCCCGCAGTTTTTGACAGTGTGCGACGCCGCCATTCGGGCGATTGAACCGCCTGATGGGAGTCTGGCTACGGCGCTAAATGAGTTTTCAATTTGGAATTATTTTACCGGCCAGTATGGATCTGTGGCTCCAACGCTGAGAGATCCATTGTGGGATAAAACGTCGCATGTGTTCGGATACGAAGAGCGCGAGGCGTTTCCGGTCATTCCGGTTGAAGCATTTGTCCATGTAGGGCGATATCCAAACTCTCAGCAGATTGGCGCAAGGCCATTCAGTCCGGAATATAATGGCACCGCGTATCTTTTGCTCCAGAATCTTGACACCCGAGATCGGTGCTACGGTTTTGCAAGAAGGGATACTTCGACTACTCCTGATACGATAGTGTTCCTCTCATGCGATAGTTGTGTACGAGTGGACACATCGGCTACCCCTGATACGATAGTGGCTATGCCATGCGACAGCATAATTCCCCCAAGCACAGATTCTTTGTACCCAAGAACGGATTCCTTGTACCAGTGTTTATACGACACAATCCCGTGCGATTATGTTCTACCAATATATTTAGGAGTTCAGCATCCGAGCATAATCGAATGGGGAATTTCGATCATCTACCAGCTTGCGGATTACCCTGACTCGATGGAGATAAATCGGTTCGTGGTACCGATAGGAGGAGATTCCCTCCCGGTCTTTATAGATCTGTATGCATATCATCCCAACAAGTACAAGTCAATTACAATTGCGGTGTCGCCGACCTCAAATAATTTTCTCACGTACGCATCGTTTACTGGACCCCTCGTCGGCTATGCTATAACCGACAGCGGCGGATATCTATCTGTTATTGTCACTCGTCCGTCGGCCGTTATGACTCCCTACCCGAACCCTGCCGTTGTCGGCTCAATGGCCGGCCAGCCGTTGACTTTCCGTTTTCAGGTGGCCTCAGATTCCTCTAATTTCAACGTAACCGACAACCCGCTCTTATTGATCGACATTTACACCGTCGCCGGTGAAATTGTCAAAACAATTAACGCCACTTTTGGCGGCGAGGACCGTCTGGGTGTCCATTCCGAGGGTGTCTACGAAACAGGTTGGGATATGAAAAACTCAGCCGCCAAGAATGTCGCCTCCGGCGTTTATCTGGCGTATGCCCGGCTCTGGGACACACCAGCGAAAAAGAGACTGTTAGCCGAGGGCAAATCGAAAGTCGCGCTTATCCGCTGATGTCGCGCCTTCGCCTGATGACCCGCATCGCGCTTTTTTCGGCGCTGGTGTACGCGACTTCGTGGTCGTTGGCTCTACTGCCGAATATCAAGGTTTCGTTCTTTATTATTTTTACAGCCGGATTTGTGTGGGGAGTAACACCCGGAATGCTCGTCGGGGCCGTCGGTACTGGACTTTGGTCGATGTTTAATCCATACGGCCCAGTAGCTCTTCCGATTCTCATGGCGCAGGTGATCGGGAGTGCTTCGTGCGGCGTGGTTGGGGGAATCTACCAATCAACACACCTCTATCAAAAATCGGAGATAATCAACCGAATTGCTCTGATCATGTGCGGAATTATTTGCACCGCCGTGTACTATATCCCCGTGACTCTGGCCGATGCCTGGCTATTTCAGCCGTTTTGGCCGCGCATAATCGCCGGAATACCGTGGACGACCATTGCATTGGCCACGAACGCTCTGATTTTCCCGTTGCTTTTCGGCGCGGCCTGGCATTTATACGATAGAGAGAAAGCACGGTTATGACTAATTTATTCCGATATTCAATTGTGTGTGTCATCCTCTGTTCGGCTGGGATCGCCGTAGCGCAGGGAACCCCTCGTGTCGCCGACCCGGGGGAGGCCGATACCATGCTGATGATCGATACTTCCAAAACCGCCATACCGGAACGGTTCCGTCATATTGATCACAAGAAGAAGGAAGCTGATCTCTCCGCTCGACGTCGTCCAACCTTCTCGTTCGCCGATTCAGTAACCGCTCGATTCGGATCGGAGCGATACAATCAGAAACCAGGAGTCGACCGATCTGTCTTTCGAAACGCGGGAGATTACTTTCGTTACTCGCCGCAGTTTTTCGTTCAGTCGTATCAGGAATCGCCGATGCGCACGACTGTCGCGCCGTTCGGTTTGCCGGGAAATCGAATCACTTGGGCTCCCAACGGCCACGTCGTAACGCCGTTTGAGCATGTTCCGGTGCATGACGGCATGGTAGACACCGAGGACCTGCCGACCACAACCGATTATTCCACTTTTGTCATTCCGGGGCCGATAGGACTTTTGTATGGCGGACAAGAGGCCTCGGCGACGCTTATCACTCGACCCATGCCGCTCAACAATACCGATGCCCAAAGCGCATTGATGGTCGATAAAGGGTGGGATGCCACCTCTATGACACGAGGACGGGTCGACAAACTCTACGGCGATGGCCGGCGGGTCGACCTCTCTATCGCGTATCGCAAAACCGCTGGTCGCGTGCTCGGTCGATACGACAATGCCTATCACTACACGGGCGCGACCTATCTTCCGGTGGGATCGCGATCAGCCATAGAGGCCGATGGCTGGCTCTACAACCGCAAGGGAGCGATTGCGGTAAACCCCGACAGCAACGGAACGACGATCCCACGCTACCGATTCGAACGACATCTCAATTTGTCATTTGTCAGATTTGATTCGACCAGAACCTCTCGGTCTGAAATAGGATATCGCCACGACCGTCAGGGCACGCACATAGATTCGCTCTATCATGATCGGTTCGACCTGATCGCCCACACCTTGACTACAAAACGTGAGTGGACTGCTGGTCGCACACTCCTTCGTGGCATCGCGGGATTTCAGACCACTCAATATCGCAATCGCACTGGCGCGAACGACCGGACGACCAGTGATGTGTCATTCGCGGCGCTAAAGTCTATAGGCTATTGGCAATCGGCGGCGCTAGTCGGTTCACGATACACAAAATCGCACAAGACGCTTCCGTACGCGCTGGCAACAATTTTGCGCCAGAGAACGAATTCGTTTCTGCACCTTTCAATCGGGTACACCGAGCGGGCGCCAACCCAGCACGAATTATTCCTTCCGTATAATATTTCGACTATTCAGTCGTCAGGTGTGTACGCCGACAGCGGCAATCCGAATCTTGCCTCCGAAAAACAGCTGATTGCGACAGCATACGGCGAATATGGTACGTTCGATAATGCCATCGGCGTTAGCGTCGCAAGTGGTAGGATTCGGGATGCCATCGATTGGGTACGTTTCTCCTCTGTCAGCTCTGTTACTCACTCGCCTCGCAATGTGACACTTACTTTCACCGATATTGCGGTGTTCTCTCGTTTGCGTATAACAGATTTTGCCAGATTCAGCGCGGGAGGAGCTTATAAAAAGGTGAATAGAAGCGACAATCGCCCGCGGTATTATTCACCCGATTATTTGGGCTACTCCGGCCTCGAACTCCACTGGTTTTGGAAACCCAAGCTGATTCACTTCTACGCCTATGGCGAACTTGTGTACACAGGAAAATATGTCGGGTATATAGATACCTCGATGGGCGAGCGGGTGGTTGCCAACGCCCGCCTGTCGTTTCGGATGGCGCAATTTCGATTCAACTTCGATTTTCGTAACACCATCGGTCGCGATTTTAGCGCGCGAGATGGACTCGGTCTCAATGGTCGGTATTTCTCGTATGGGTTTGTGTGGAATTTCGTGAATTGATGGAAGCGCGTATATTGATGGAAGCGCGTATATTGTAGACTTATCCGCTCGACCTTGACTTGCCCTGTCGCAAAAGGCATATTATCAACCATGAATCACACGCGTATCTGTAATATCTCCTGCAGGTTGGCGCGGTGAACCAAACGACCCCAACCAGGGTTTGGCGACAGGAAGTAATCAGCTGGTCGCTGTACGATTTCGCCAATACTATTTATTCCATGAACATCGTGTCGCTCTATCTGAAGCGATACCTTGTAGAAGATCTCAAACTCGACGACCGATATTTCGATATCCCATTTGCTATCTCAATGGCGATTGCGGCGCTTCTGTTGCCCGCGCTTGGTGCATTGTCGGATCATTCAACAAAGAAGAAATTGTTTGTATTATTGTTCACGCTTACCTGCTGTATTGCTGTTGGAGTGATGGCTATTGTCCCTGCCTCGCTCGTATTCATAACGCTGGTCTTGTTCATGATCGCGCAGTTTTGTTACGAAGCGGCTATGCCCTTTTATAATTCGCTTTTGTATTCTGTCTCCGAGGGAAAACAAGCACGATTTGTTTCGGGCATTGGCGTTTCGCTTGGGTATATCGGCTCGATTCTTGGCATGCTGTTGGTACTCCCATTTGTGACTGGCTCAATGTTCGGTCTTGATCTTGGTATCAGTGGATGGGGAAAAGTCGGCTCATTTCTTCCGACAGCCGCGTTGTTTCTTCTCTTCTCAATCCCTCTGTTCTTGTGGGTACACGAATCGCCGCGACATTTGAAAAGGAAAGTGTCGTTTACCGGTGCGTATCGCGATGTCTGGGACGGGCTTCGTCAGACGAGCAAATATCCCGGCGTACTTCGTTTTCTCATCGCCGATTATTTTATTGAAGATGCCGCCACGACGGTCATCCTGAACATGGGACTGTACTGTTCGGTCGTGCTGAGTTTAGCCGACACGCAGATTACCTCGTTTCTGATAATATCGACGGCAAGCGCGGTTGTTGGGGCGTTTATTGTAGGCAAAATCGCCGAGCATTGGTCTCTCAAAAAACTGATGATGATTGATGTTGTCGGGTGGATTGTCGCATTGGTCGCCTTTGTGTTTATAGATTCGATGGCGGTAATCTGGATCCTCGGATCGGTCGTCGGCATACTCTTGGGAGGTCTCTGGACAACCTCACGGCCACTTTTGGCCGAGTTGGTCCCGCGCGAAGAATTAGGCCGCTTCTTTGGACTATTCTCGCTCTCTGGCAGAGCCGCGGCAGTGATCGGGCCGCTGATTTGGACGACCGTTGTCTATTTCTTTCAGCCAGATCGTCCTATTGGCCGATGGGCCATTGAAAAATTCGGCATCGATACCGCTCATGCCTCGCACCTGCCCTACAAAGCCGGTGTTATTTCATTGGCCGTGCTGATGCTCGTTGGATTGATTATATTCCGCAAAGTTCCACACACCCAGAGCAGACAAGATGATTGAAGTCAACGACAAATACCACTACTCCGGCGCGATTCACATGCACACGACTGAGTCGGATGGCACGGTCACGCTTGAGGAGCTTGCCGCCATTGGCTGTGAATCACGATTGGATTACATGATGGTCACCGATCACATGAATTTAAACAACCGCGCCGCTGGCAAAGAAGGGTGGTATGGCGACACCCTAGTTGTCATCGGATATGAACACAACGATACGGCCGACATCCATCACTATCTGATATTTGATTCACCGGGCGTTTACTCGCATGAAATGTCACCCTGTGAATATGTCGCGGCTTCAGCCAAAGACGGCGCGCTGGGTATTATCGCCCATCCTGATGAAATCCGCGAACGGATGCGCAACTACCCGCCCTATCCATGGAAAGACTGGCAAGCGGTCGGATTCGACGGTATCGAAATCTGGAACCAGATGTCCGAATGGACAGAGCGACTGACCCCCTACAACAAACTGCCGATGGCCTTTTCGCCGCGCAAATCGATGGTCGGCCCTACCGATCGGGTGCGAAATAAATGGGACGAACTGTCGCAGATACAGAAATGTGTCGGGATTGCGGCGGTCGACGCTCATGCCTTTCCGATCAAAGTCGGTCCGTTCACCGTCCGTATTTTCCCCTACAAAGTGCATTTCAAATCTCTGCGCACAACAGTGATCTTTGATCAGCCGCTTGCCAAAGATTTTACAACAGCCGCGCGACAATTATATGATGCTCTTCGAAATTGTCGCTGTTACGGCGCCAACCTCCGCTGGGGTGACGTCGATGGTTTTGATCTTTGGGCAGAAAGCGGAAACGCCCGTGCTGGAATAGGGGGGAGTATCCGGTTGACATCGCCCACCTATTTGCGTGCTTCATTGCCACAGAGTGCAACAATAGTGGTTGTGATGAACGGAACTATTATTCACGAGAAATCCGGCCGCACGCTGGATTTACCTATTACTGAACCGGGTGTGTATCGTATCGAGGCATGGCGCGGAAAACGGGGGTGGATATTCACGAATCATATACGGGGGACGGAATGAGGGAGATGCCGATAACAGGATTGTCGCTCCACACGTATCCGTCATTCCAGCGGAAGGGTTTGTTGAATAAGCTCCCTTTATCGTCATTGCGAGGAGCGGAGTTTATCCTGAGCGTAGTCGAAGGGCGCTAAGATAAGAAACGTGCACTAAGAATACGTATGCAATTCCAACTCCACGACTACAACGGCCTCCTATCCGAGGGCGCCCTCACCCACCCCTCCGCACAAGATCAGCGAGGGAAATTCATGCTTGTAAAACGAAATGGGATTATAAATTTGCTCACGGGAAGCATTAACGTCTACGCATTCCACGCCGACCTTCTGGCGAAATTCTGCCGCGACCACGAAATCCTACACGAATGGATATCGCGTCCGGCGCATCTGGCGATTCGCGATAACTCGGTTGAACTGCACGGCGGTGGCTGGGTTTGGGTGAAACCGAAAGAGGGAAAAGTGGTCTTTTACAGCAAGTCGACCGCCTATGGACCGTTTGTCCGCTCAATTCTCGAACCAATTCTCCCACAAATCAAAGTGCCGGATTTTGTATCACTGACGCTGAGATAAGATATTGTCATACGGACAGGCCCGGCAATTGCCGGGCCGCGCACGTACACGACCACTTTACTATCTATTTATACAATTTCCCTACAACTCCCAAGGTCTTTACCGGTCCTGCCTCATATATGTAGAGCCGAACTGATATAGTTGGAAAATGGAATAACTCCGTGCTGTCAGGTGCCCCCATGACCGTCAACCCAAGAAAAAGTGTCCAAGAACTGCCGAACACAACGAGAGAGGGTCGGGAGTGTCGCTAAAATTTAAGATGTTACCGAACGAACCCATTTCCATGCCACAAAGTGATCACGCTACTGAGTTTAGGCAGGTCCTTTCTCGACGCGAAAGCGGGAAGATAAGACCTGCCGATATGAAGAAAAACCGCGTGAATCAAATAAAGTGCTGTGAAACAAACCCAATTGCATTCTTGTCGATGGTCGCCGCAATTCTATGCCAGAGACTCACGAGCAGGAACGGAATAGTTCAAAATGTACCGGCTTTGTTTTCGCACGATTTGCTGTTGCCGGGCAAACCCGCTCTAAAAGACTTTTCTTTCCACTCATCTCGGAAAACTCTTCCAACCAAAACCCTGAGCATTACTCCATCGACACGCATCTGCGTGCGTCTAACAACCTATCCCACAAGCGGTTAGATGGCCTTTGCCCGTTTGGGCATGGGCGTTGCAATGTTCCACCACGGATAACTGTATGTCGTGGAGTCTGTGTAAATGAGCAAAGAACAAAAGAACGCCCCCGAAGTGATCGCGACCGAAGAGGCCGCCCCCAAGAAAAAGTCGGGGTTGATCAAGTACATCATTTTTGGTGTGGTTGGAATCGTTGCGGTCGGCGCTGTTGCCGTCGGCACCGTTTTCTTATTGGGCGGATCTACTCCAAAAGTTGAAGAAGGCGACAAGAAGTCGGATTCCACAACCGCCGTTCACGATACTACCGCAACTCACGCCAGCGCAACTCACGCCGAAGCACCCCATGGTGAACCGGTGCACGAAAAGTCACTTGAGGAAATAGCCGATTCACTCGCCGGATCGATGGAAGACACCTCGATTTTAGCCGAAGTGAAAAAGAACCTCGCGTATCTCGACGGTAGTGTTGAAGCGGAATCTACAATGAATGCCAACAGCGCAAAAGCGGCGCAGGATTCCGTTATAGAGATGGGCTGGATTGCAAAGGAAAAAGAGCGGCTCCACCAAAAGGAGACCGATCTGAATAGTCGCGAAGTAAAGCTCGGCAAACTTGACGCCGAGGTTTCGCGCAAAATGCTCAAGTTGGAACAGACGATGACTGCAAAAGTCGCGGATTTGGCAAAGTTGTATGACGGAATCGATCCCAAAGCGGTCGCCGCTATGATGGGGAGTCTTGATAACGAAACAATTGTCGCAGTATTACCGCGTATGAAACAGAAAAATGCGTCACAGGTGATGGGGCTTCTGCCAGCGGCTCGCGCGGCGCAAATCTCCAAACAAATGATTGAGATCGTAGAGAACTGATGCCTGCCACTCCTGACATATTAAATATGTTTCTCGGAGTCAAACCGACCGCCGGACCCTCGCCTTTTGGCGCGAAGTCTGGATTGCTCAATGGCTCGACTGCCGAGGGCGGAATGGTGTTCGCGGATATCCTCGGGATGATTGGCAATTCAACCGTCAAGTCCGATGATACTATCAATATATTAGGCGAGATTTCACCAGAACAATCTTCGAATCAATCAACAGAATCGAATATCTTAGAAAAATTGAGCGGGCATATTTCGCCCGTGTGGATGCTTGGCCGGCCAGGATATGAAGCCGGTCAACCGTTCACTAATATTGAATCGAAATCGACCAAGTCGGAAATAGTACCGATGGCATCTGATACAGCAATGTCCGCTGAGCCGCTAATACCGCTCTTGGGCCTTTCAAACCCGATGTTGACCACTAACGGTCTCAATCTCCAAAACGCCTTGTCAGCCGTTCCGGCCGAATTGAAAAACGGCGTCTATGAAATCTTATCAGCAAAGATTATTGACGGAACCGTTGAGCTTACGTTAAAATCAAAGGAATCAGCCGATGCAATCCGTGTATCACTGCCGCTGGAACAATTATTAGAGAGTCAAGCCGGGGCAAAGCTTGGTGCGCAGACTGCGACCGGGTCTTCCGCAGGGCAGAGGGTGACGTTGAATCAATTTGGACAAGCCGGAACTGACTTATCGGTCTGGTTTGATAAACTCCAGTTGTCCGAAATTCGGGTCGAAGCAGTAGGTACAAATTCCGAATCCGGAATCGACAACCCGCTAAAACTGACTCTCTCAGGAACGACCAATGCCGCCAACGCCGGTATTGAGATAATTCTTCCCTCAAACGAAGTAAAGGCATTTCGCGTAAATCAAATATCGTCCCGCTTTGCGCGGCAGGGTGGCGATACCGGTGGGCAATCGGGCGATCCGAACGAATTTGGCTCGCTGGCGGCAACGTCGCCGTCTCGTCCAACTATGATAGCGCAACGAGTCATCATGAAAGCGGCAGTGGCCGATCCGTCCGCTACCTTTACCGGAATATTTGATTCATCCGACAGTCTCGGCCTCGCGCCGAAAAGCGATCAGCTCACACAAACTGCGTTTCCGTTGACCGATCAATTCAAACTTGCCGGTAATTCGTCCGGTGAGCGTATCGAGTTCGGTTCCGTACGATTCACGCTTCCAGACAAGATCGAGCAGTTGCTCCAACCGGGAGGGAAAAGCGTAACACTTAAGATTCACCCGGAGCATCTCGGCCCAGCTCGCCTAAATTTGAATTGGAGCGGTGATGGAATCTCCGCGCGGGTTACTGTTGACTCACCGGTCGCGCAGTCGGCTATCGAACGGTCGCTTGATCGTCTGTATGATCAGCTCACCCAGGCGGGGATAAAAGTTGATCATATTGGCGTCTCATTATCGGGCGGGCAAACGCGCGGACAATTTGCAAATCATCAGTCGCAATGGCAACAGCGCAAGTCGTCGTCTTTTGCGGCTTCATCCAACAAAGAGTATCTCGGTTCTGAAACAGCGTCAAATATAGCGTCTTTCCCCGTTGGGCAAGCGCAGTATGTCGGCAATCAGGGCGTGAACATTTTCGCGTAGGAGCAGAGTATGTCGTTCATTTCACCGATTAGAACAGATACCAACGGCAAAACCATAGAGACCGGACAATTGAAGTCACTCGGGAAAGATGATTTCCTCAAGCTGTTGGTGAGCAAACTTCAGAATCAGGACCCCCTCAAACCGATGGATGACGAGAGCTTTGTGGCGGAGCTGGCGCAGTTCTCATCACTCGAACAGATGAACAATATCGCCGACGGCATAGCTCAGCAAAATCAGATGAGCTTCCTGCAGTCGCAGGGACTCAACAACGTAATGGCCACCGGTCTGATTGGCAAAGAAGTAAAGGCGAATTTCAATAAGATCAATCTTGATACCGATGAAAAACCACCCGTCAATTTTACTCTGGGTTCAGCGGCCGCGAATATAACACTGACTATCAAGAATTCTGCCGGTGAGGTCATTCGCACAATGTCGGCTGAAAACCTGCCGACTGGCTCGGGACAACTTATTTGGGACGGAAAAGATAATTTCGGCAACCGCGCACCCAAGGGTGATTACACCGCGAGCATATCAGCCAAGACCGCGACCGGCGGTTCGGTCAATGCTACGCTTAATCTGGTGGGCGTGGTGCGACAAGTGGTGTATCGCGATGGCGCGGCGTTTCTGATGATCGACGGTGTCGCGGTCGGTTTGGGCGATGTGCTCGGAATCGGCGAACCAGGAACATTCACCAAGAACGACTAATGGCAAAGGAATTCCCCGTGAGTGGTGCAGTACGCATAAATAACTATCAACGACCGGTTGATTTGCTGAAAATCGCCCAGAGGCAAAGCACGTCCGAGACCGCTTCTTCAGCCCAGACCAAGGAATCATCTTTCAAAGAAATGTTCTCTCGCGAGTTGGCCGGAGATCGCAACGTGACGTTTTCGAAACATGCCAGCGAACGATTGTTCTCGCGTGGCATCACGCTGTCACAGGAGAAACTCAACCGACTTGCCGACGCGATCGACAAAGCGGCCGCCAAGGGATCGAAAGAAACACTAGTGCTGACCGATGAGGCGGCGCTGGTCGTGTCGGTGAAAAACCGCACAGTCATCACGGCATTTGATCGCGAAAACCTTCGTGACGGAGTGGTGACATCGATCGATTCGGCGGTCATTATTTAACACGAAATATGAAACAGAAAACCAACAGTTACAGTAACCAAAACTCAAGGTTGGACCCCATTAAAGATGGGGAGGCCTTGCAATACCACAATGGAGGTATCGCGCTATGATGGCATCACTTTACGCTGGTGTCTCGGGACTCAAGAATCACCAGCTCAAGATGAACGTGATCGGCGACAACATTGCCAATATCAATACGATTGGCTACAAGCCGGGTCGCGTCAATTTTCAGGAAGCGCTCGTGCAGACGTTCAAGGGTGCCGGACGCCCAAACGCCGTTACCGGCGGAACAAACCCGCTTCAGGTCGGATTGGGAATGCAGGTCGCCGCAATCGACAACCTGTTCATTCAGGGTGGATTGGAAACGACCGGGCAGATAACCGATCTTGCTATGCAGGGTTCGGGATTCTTCATTCTCGGTGACACGAACGGAAATCGATTCTATACACGGGCTGGCGCCTTTGGCTTCGACGCCAATTCCAATTTGGTTGATCCCGCGACGGGACTCTTTGTACAGGGGAAAATGGCCGACAGTTCGGGAGCGATTCCATCACTGGCGACTATGGGCAATATCACATTGCCGTTCGGCCAGCAGGATCCGGCGCGTCCGACTGAAGCAGTAACTTTGGCCAATAACCTCGATGCTTCGGCGACCAACTCGACAGCGACGCTGACTTCTGCCGGAAACTCCGGTGTGGCTTCGGCGGCAGGTCGGGCAATCGACGGTGTCGGCGGTGTGCATACTGTCACAATAACCGGTGTGCAGGCGCTAAGTGCTTCGTACACAGGATCGAACGTCGCTAACAACGGACTCGGTGGCTACGTTGGTCAGTTGGGACTGAATATGTCGATGGCGACGCTCGGAGTGACTGATTTCAGTAACTTCGGTTTTGCGGTTGACGGCGGCCCGACTCAAATAATAGCAGGGTTAAACAGCAACTCGACGGTTCAGGATGTGATAAACGGCATCAATCAGATTCAGGGACTGCGCGCCCAATTGATAAACGGGCAAATTGACATAACGCGCTCAAAAGCTGGTTCACCGGCTGACTATTCATTCACATCAACAGCGGGCGCTCATAACGCCGCTGGCGGCACACCGGCAACCACCGGAAATTTGATCGGTGTTCTGTTTGGATTAAATGGAACTTCTTTGACCTCTGCTGGAGGCGCGGCTACTACCCTGCAGGCGACCGACTCTTTCCTTCCCACTCGTGGTTATGGAGCGGCCGCCGGACCAGTTACAAGCAACCTCACTTTGTCCTATGACAATACGACCGGTTTAGTTACCGGATTGAACGGGCTTGGTGGTGGCGGTGTTGAGATCAAGAGTTCCACGGGTATTTCGTCGACCGGAGCCAGCCCATTAGTCGTAACAACTGAACCGACCTTGCACGCGACTTCCATTAGCGTGTATGACTCTCAGGGTGGCAGACACACAATGTCTATCGAGTTCTTTAAGTCGATCATACCGAACCGTTGGGAGTGGCAGGTCTCAGCTACGGGAACCGAAGTTGTCACAGGTGGTCGGACCGGATTTGCTCAGTTCAATTCCGACGGTTCAATGAACAGTTTCGATTATTTCGGCGGCGCCACTGGAGTCACTATTGATCCGCGCAACGGCGCCAACGCCATGCAGGTTCGATTCAATTCCGGCACGATCGGCGAATTCGACGGCCTGACAGGGTTCGCGTCAGGCAATCACACCGCGGCCATTATCGGCCAGGATGGATATGGATTGGGTATTCTGCAGAAAGTCGGTATCGACGAAGGTGGCAATATCTCGGGCATTTTCTCCAACGGCGTGACACGGATGTTGGCACAGATCATGGTTGCCGATTTTACCAACCAGGCAGGTCTTCGCAAAACCGGAAGGTCGTACTATCAGCCGTCGCCAAACTCCGGCGAAGCGGTGGCCGGTGTAGCAGGGCAAACAGTGGCCGGATCGATTACATCCGGCGCATTGGAATCCTCATCGGTGGATATTGCGCAGGAATTTACAAGCATGATTACCGCACAGCGCGGTTTCCAGGCGAACGCACGGATCATCACGACGTCGGACAATATGCTCGACGAACTGGTGAACCTGAAGAGATAGAAGGATGAATGATTAAGGTTACCAGAATAAACGACAGGGAACTGGTGATCAACGCCGACCTGATTGAGTTTGTCGAGTCGATCCCCGATACGATGATCTCGCTCACTACGGGCAAGAAGATCATGGTGAAGGAAACGATCGATCAGGTAATAGATCTGGCGGCAGGATTCAAGCGGTTGTCGATGTCCCGGGCCTCTGGCCCGGGCCCTGCATCCGCAGTTGCAGAAAGGTAAGCGATGTCTACTGAAGACGACAAAACCAAAATAGTAGCGCCTGAAGGCGCTGAGGGCGAAGCCAAACCAAAGAAGGGGATGGGGAAACTGGTCCTCTTTGGCGGAATTGGACTGGGTGTTGTGGTGGTCGGCGTTGTGCTGGCGATCTTTGTGTTGAAACCGATGATGTCCGGCGGTGAAGAAAAATCTGCCGATGGCGCGACTGATAGCACAGCCGCGGCACACGGTGATCCCAAAAAAGCCGAACACGCGGAAAAGAAAGTTGAAAAGAAACATGCCGCTCCAAAAAAGAAAGAAGACAGCCATGGGAAAAGCAAAAGTGGCGCATCTGAGGAAGAGGGCTCGCTTGTATATGTCGTCAAGGATTTGGTGATTAATCCCGCCGGTACGAACGGCTCGAGATTTCTGTCAGTGTCGTTCGGGCTGGAAATGGAAACAACTGAAGCACAGGCCGAACTTGTGGCCCGTGATCCTTTGGTCCGCGATGCTCTCATCACAATCATGAGTTCAAAAACAGTGGCGCAGTTGACTGATGCCCGGGAAAAAGAAATCACCCGGCTACAGATCAAAAAGCGCCTGTCCGACCTGCTCGAAACCTCGGATATAGCCGCAGTTTATTTCACCGACTTTGTTTTGCAATAGGGATCTTATTCGTGGCAAAAATACTCTCACAAGATGAAATCGACGCGCTCCTGACGACCGTATCACAGTCGGAGCCGGATCAGGACAGTCACGCCCAGACCAACGACAAGGTCAGGTCGGTCGTTACGTACGACTTCAAGCACCCCAATCGCGTATCCAAAGATCAGATTAGAACGCTTGAAAACATGCACGACAATTTCGCGGGGCATTTCGGCTCAGCGCTCTCGAGTATGCTACGGTCGATTGTCGATGTTGATCTCGTGTCAGTCGATCAGATCACATATTCAGAATTCATTATGTCACTGGTATCTCCCTCGTGCACCTATACATTTGTAGCGCCGCCGATGGACGGACTGTGTTTGGTCGATTTCAATCCGACACTTTCCTTCTCAGTCATTGACCGGATGTTCGGCGGGCACGGCAAAATCCTGGAAACAGAGCGCGAATTAACTGGTATCGAGCGCTCAGTAATGTCACGGGTGGGTTCACGTCTCTACGTCGAACTTCAACGCTCGTGGGATAATCTGGTCAAAATCGAGATCGAACAACGTAGTTTCGAAACCAATCCGCACTTCATTCAGATTGTGCCGCCGGGCGAATCGGTGGTAGTCATTTCATTTCAAGTAAAAATGTTTCAATCGACCGGTCTGTTGACTATTTGCTATCCGTACATGTCGCTCGAACCAATTATTACCAAACTCTCCGGTCAGAACTGGATGGATGCGACCAAGAAGAAAAATCTTGAAGAAGATCGCCGCACTACGGTAAACAACCTCCAGGCGGTGAGTACCAATCTTTCAGCGGTTCTTTGCAATACGAAAATTAAAGTTCGCGATTTCATGGCTCTGCATATAGGCGACATTATCCGCGCGGATTCAAAAATTGATCTGCCAATTAACATTCTGATTAATAATCGAAGAAAATACACCGCCCGCCCGGGTGTCTCGGGAAAGCGCCGCGCTTTCCAGGTCACCGAGGTGTGCGATACAATGACGGAGGTAATTCGTAATGGCTGACGAGAAAGTTCTCCAGCCCTCGCTGACACCCGATGCGCCGCCCGAAGTGGCCACAAGTAATGCTGATGTCGACGCTGAAGCCGCTATGCAGGCAATGCTCGATCAACTTCCGCAGGCCCCGCCGGCGGGTATGCCTGAAGATATCAATTTCGGAGGGGCATCGGTCGCCAGCGCGGAGTTTCAGCATTTGCAACAGGCGGCAGGAAGTGTCGAGCCGAGGAATATCGACTTGCTCATGGATGTCGATCTTCCGGTTGCCATTGAGCTGGGTCGAACAAAATTGTCGATTGCCGATATTTTGGCTCTCGGACCGGGTTCAGTCGTGGAACTCAACAAACTTGCCGGCGAGCCGGTCGATCTCCTTGTAAACAACAAGGTGGTGGCGCGAGGCGAAGTTGTCGTGATCGATGAAAACTTCGGTCTGCGAATCACCCAACTGATGACCCCTGAAGAACGATTGCGGCAACTGGCCAATGAATAAGCAAACACGACGAACTGTCATACTCACTGCCGTCATTCTTGGATTCGCGGTGCTTGGGCTTATCGCCACCAATACGATGCAGGGTGGGAGAGAAAAAACGGCCGCCGAATCGCTCGGACAGGTATTGCAGGATGCAACACCGAATCCGGCGATTACTGGTGAAACCGGTTCACCTCTATGGGCGTTAGTCAAGCTCGTAAGCGCGCTGGCGATTGTCATTGCGGCGTTATACGGCGGACTGTATCTGCTCAAGCGAATGATGACAACGCGACGCACGGCCTCGGCTAAACAAGCAACGCTTGAGGTTATTGAATCGGCGTATGTCGGTCCGAAAAAAACAGTTTCTCTGGTGCGCGTTGGAAATAAAGCGGTATTGGTGGGAGTAACCGATCAGCAGATATCTTTGCTGACTGAGCTGACTCCTGCTGAGACTGCCGCTTTACTAACTCAGCCGCCGGAGACAAAAACGGCAGAGACGTTCGCGAATATGTTCAAACGAACCACCGACAAGTTTCGGGAGATGCAGACAAGGAAGACACCCGCAATAATCGAGGCATGAGCCACAACGCTAATTCCTTCGTCGCGTAAAACGCGGCGGAGAGCGACATGGATGTCGCAGACAGAAGAATATTGGATATGAAAAAAATCACTCGGTGCGCCCTATTGTGCGGCGCCGCTCTTTCGGTCTGCGTGGCCACAACCACCGCGCAGGTCATTCCCAAAGTATCGGTTGAAATAGGCCAGGCGACCAAGCCCGGCGAACTTTCAACTACCCTGCAGATTGTCATCCTCATGACCGTGCTGGCGCTGGCGCCGTCGATTCTGATGATGGTTACTTCATTTATTCGAATCGCTGTTGTGTTGTCTTTTCTTCGGCACGCCATCGGCACACAGCAAATGCCGCCCAATCAACTTCTGTTGAGTTTGGCGCTGATTCTGACCTTTTTCATCATGGCTCCAGTAGGGACAAAATCGTACCAAGAAGGAATCAAGCCGTACCTTGACGAGAAAATCAGCAAGGAAGAGGCCTGGGAGAAATCGGTCGCGCCGTTCCGTAAGTTCATGCTTGCGCAGACGCGAGAGCAGGATTTGGGACTGTTTGTGGAATTGTCCGGAATTCCGGCTCCAAAAAGCGCCGAGGATATCCCGTTGCACGTACTGGTGCCGGGCTTTGTCATTTCTGAACTGCGTACCTCTTTCATGATTGCATTTGTGATTTTCATTCCATTCCTCGTTATCGATATGGTAGTGTCGGCAGTGCTCATGTCGATGGGAATGATGATGCTTCCGCCTGTTATAGTCTCGTTGCCGTTCAAGATCCTTTTGTTCGTGTTGGTCGATGGCTGGTATCTGCTGATAAAATCGCTTGTTGAATCATTCAAAATGTAAGGGATAAATGCTATGACTCCGCAAATGGTAGTTGGAATTGGCCGCGAGGCGCTTCAGGTAACACTCCTTGTCGCCGCGCCTATGCTGGCGTTTGGACTTGTGGTTGGACTTGTCATCTCGATCTTTCAGGCAGTCACGCAGATCAACGAAATGACCCTGACCTTTGTCCCAAAAATATTGGCTGTTTCGTTCGCGCTATTGTTGTTCCTGCCGTGGATCATCAACACGCTGACCGATTTCACCCGGCACATGTTCGCGCTTATTCCGCAGTTGGCTGGTGCCTGAGTCTTTAGTCCGATTTTCTGGCGCTCCTGCGCGATTTTCCGCCATCGCTGGTAAACTTTTCCGCAGGTATGCCGAGGCAGGGGAGGGGCAGAGTTGGGGCTGACTCGTAACTAATTAATATTCATACGGTTAGCCGGCTATTGGGGGGCGTTCCAAACTGGCACAAAGATTGACACTACATAAATCCGATTGACCCGAAATCTAAGGATTTTAAGAGTGTTTGATTTAATAAACTACGGTGCGCCAAAGATTCAAATCTTTCTGCTGATACTGCTCCGAGCCAGCGGTGTGTTTCTCATCGCACCGATATTCAGTCACGGTACTGTTCCGCCGCAGTTTCGACTGGCGCTCATTCTTCTGCTCACAATCGTACTCATGGCGACAATCGGCGATAGCGCCATCCCTGCCGCCGTTTCTATCGCGGATCTTACCGTTCTCGCCCTCAAAGAACTGTTGGTAGGATTCATGATAGGTTTCGTGTTCGCAATTCTGTTTTGGGGTGTGGATTCAGCAGGATCAATCGCCGGTTACCAGATAGGGCTAACAATGGCAAGCGTCATCGATCCCTCCACCAATCAGCAACAGTCGATTATCGGGATGTTCTGGATGCTCATTGCGCTGATTATCTTTTTCGGTATCAACGGCCATCACCTGATTATCAGAGCATTCTACGACAGTTACTCGGTCATTCCAGCCGGACAAGTAATGATCAGTGGTTCGACCGGCGAACTTGTGCTCAGGCTGTCCACGTACGTGTTCGTGATTGCGCTCAAACTTGCGGCGCCGGTGATCGTGACGATGTTTCTCACCGACGTTGCTTTAGGAGTAGTTTCAAAATTACTGCCGACCATGAACGTGTTCATTGTCAGCTTTGGATTGAAGATCGCTGTCGGTTTCGCGGTGATCGCGTTGTCGCTTCCGATGTTCGCCTATGTGCTCGAAAAGAGCACGAACTATCTCAACGAACAACTGCTCACCCTACTTGCCACGATGGGGAAGGCCTGATCCATGGCTGAAGACCAATTCCAGGAACGGACAGAGCAAGCAACCCCGAGGCGGCGCGAAAAAGCCCGCGAAGACGGGATGGTGGCTCGTTCTGCTGACTTGAATGCCGCGGCAGTTTTGATACTGGGATGCTTGTCACTGGTGTTTCTTGGTCCGTACATGGCCGAACAGTCGGCTGAATTGTTGCGATCAACTCTCGCCAATGCCCCGACTATCGCTCTGCAAGACCCAACTTTCTACACGTTTTTCGGCGATAACATGCTCAAGTTTTTCGCTATCACCGGCCCGTTTATGGGAGTTCTGTTGGTGGTGGGCGTGTCGGTCAGTGTCGCGCAGGTTGGATTTCATATCTCGCCAAAAGCACTCTCTCCCAAATTCGAAAAGCTCGATTTGGTGAAGGGATTCACCCGACTAATGTCGATGCGCTCGCTTGTAGCTCTCGTGCGTGACACTCTGAAACTTGCCGTTGTCGGGTTTGTCGCCTACAAAGTGATAGCGGCTGAAATTCCGCAGTTTTTCCTCTTAAGCGACATGAGCGCCGGTCAATTGGCGGTGGCGCTTGGGAAACTCTCTCTTGGGATCGCGCTAAAAATCGGCGGAGCCATTTTGGTGATCGCCGCGCTCGATTTTGCCTATCAAAAATTCGATTTCGAAAAGTCGATCCGTATGTCGCGTCAGGAACTCAAGGAAGAGTTCAAAGAGACAGAAGGGTCGCCAAACGTGAAAGCTCGCGTGCGCCAGATCCAGCGTGAGATGGCTCGCAAGCGGATGATGGCCGCGGTGCCAACCGCCGATGTTGTCATCACCAACCCGATTCACCTTGCCGTAGCAATCAAATACGATACCAACAAGGCCTCGGCTCCGTTTGTCGTGGCCAAGGGTGAGCGGCTGGTGGCTCAGAAGATAAAAGAAATCGCGAAAGAACACGGCATTCCGGTCATCGAGGATGTTCCTCTGGCTCGGGCACTCTTCAAAGTGTGCGATATCGGACAGATCATTCCTGATACGTTGTTTCGCGCGGTGGCCGAAATTCTCGCCTATGTCTACAAAGTCAACGGCAAACTGGCGGGTGGTAATTGAGTACACCACAGACATCGCTGTTGAGCAAGCTGTCGGCCCGATCGGATATCGCTCTGGCGATCGCCGTGATCGGTATCGTGACGGTACTCGTGATCCCGATTCCTACGGCGCTGTTGGATTTCGCGCTTGCGTTCAATATTACGTTTTCATTGATCATTCTACTGACCACGTTGTATGTCACGCGGCCGCTTGAACTATCGGTGTTCCCCGGTTTGCTTTTAATAGTCACGCTCATGCGTTTGGCGCTCAACGTGGCGTCCACCCGACTAGTGCTATCGAACGGTTACGCGGGCGAAGTTATCAATTCGTTCGGACATTTCGTGGTTCAGGGGAATTACGTCGTCGGATTCATCATCTTTGTCATTCTCGTCATTATTCAGTTTGTCGTCATCACCAAAGGCGCCGGTCGCATATCCGAAGTTGCCGCCCGATTTACATTGGACGCGATGCCCGGCAAACAGATGGCAATCGATGCCGATCTAAACGCCGGAATTCTCTCCGAACAGGATGCCCGCAATCGTCGGTCAGAAATCGCGCGTGAGGCGGATTTCTACGGCGCGATGGACGGCGCTTCCAAGTTTGTGCGCGGTGACGCGGTCGCCGGTATTCTTATCACGCTTATCAACGTGTTTGGCGGATTCATCATCGGTGTGGTGATGAAGGATATGTCGCTGTCTGAATCTCTCAAAACCTACGCTTTGCTATCCATCGGTGATGGACTAGTAACTCAGATTCCGGCTCTCTTGGTATCGACGGCCTCCGGCGTGATTGTAACGCGAGCCGCCTCAACTTCGAATATGGGCGCCGACATGACAGATCAGCTGACTCGCCAGCCAAAAGCGATCATGATCGGCGCAATTGTGCTGTTCTTGTTTGGTATGGTTCCGGGGATGCCCACGATCACGTTTATAGTGCTTGGTTTGATGGTCGGGGGGATCGGGTACGCCACGAAGCAGGCGCAACAAAAGCGCACGCTGGCTGAAAGTAGCGCGGCGCACGATCGCGAAACGGCCAAAATCAAAGCGCCGATAGAACGAACAGAAGACCTTCTCAAGATCGACACTATCGGCCTTGAAATCGGGTACGGCTTGATTCCTCTGGTTGATGTGAATCAAGGCGGAGATCTGCTTAATCGAATTGCTTCGGTACGCAAACAACTGGCCACCGAGCTGGGAGTGGTGGTGCCCTCGATCAGAATTCGCGACAATGTTCAGCTTCGTCCTAACGAATATCAAATTAAAATTAAAGGCATTCGGGTTGCTGGTTTTGAACTGATGCACGATCACCTGCTGGCAATCAATCCCGGATTTGTATCGGATCGACTCGATGGTTTCGATACCAAAGAACCGGCATTTGGTATGAATGCCACCTGGGTTATTCCTGTCCTCAAGGAACAAGCGGAACTGTATCACTACACAGTTGTCGAGCCATCTTCGGTGCTGGCCACGCATTTGACTGAAGTTATTCGCACCGCCTCATCGGAAACGCTCACCCGGCAGGATGTTCAACGGCTGGTGGCGACTCTCAAGGAAGATTTTCCGGCTTTGGTCGACGGTGTCATCCCCGAACAAATTTCGCTTGGCATTTTGCATCGGGTACTTCAGGCGTTGTTGTCTGAGCGGATTCCGATCCGTGATCTGGCGACGATTGTGGAAACTATCTCCGATTACATCGGAACAACCAAAGATGCCGACGTATTAGCCGAGTATGTCCGAATGGCGATGAAGCGCCAGATTTCCGAACTCTACAAAGACAATTCAGGAAAGATAAATGTCTTCACACTCGATCCGGCAATCGAACAACAGCTATCCGAATCGGTGCAAAATACCCGCCAGGGGCTAATGCTTGTGCTTGATCCCGCCATAACAGACTCGCTGATGAAAAAAATAAGTCAGCTTGCGGATATTCTGACTTCAGGCGGTCTGGCTCCAGTCTGCATTTGTTCGCCCAATATCCGGCTAGCTCTCCGTCGGCTGGTCGAATCAAACCTGCCGTCTCTGGCAGTCATCAGCTACAACGAAGTACTCCCGACCTCGGAATTAGTCTCGATGGGAATGGTGAGGTTACAGAATGATAATTAAGACGTTTGTCGGCGATACCTCGGCCGCGGCTCTCAAACAGGTTCGCGCCGAATTGGGGGGGGATGCCATCGTCCTCAAGACCTGCCGTGTTCCGAACAACATCGGCGGATATAACTACGAAGTAACCGCATGTCTGGATAAACCAAAGACCGGTGTAACCGCTGTGTCATCACGAAAAGAACCGGCGACCACACGCAATGTGAACGCGCCTGTTTGGAATCGTCTTGGGAAACAGTCAACACCGCCGACAGTTTCTACGACTCCGGGCAATCCGACTGCTCCGAGTGTTCCGACCCCTACTGAATATGATTTATCAAATATCAACACCAAGCTCGACAAACTGATTTGCCGATTAGATGGTGGCCAGATTTCGTCAGGACTGAAAGCCGAATTCATCGATCTGGACCTGCCGACTGCACTGGTCAATGAAATCGTCGCGTCAGCTCCCAATGAAACTCAAATAGAAAAACTTCTACTGACCCCAATATCATCGCGGCTTTCCGAACTGCCCATTTTTCAGCCAAACGATCGAATACTTGTGATTGGTCCTGCAGGATCGGGAAAAACCTCGGTTGTATCCCGTTTGACGGCGCAACTGGTAACGCAAAAAATGAGCGTGACCATTGCCGGACACAATCAATCTAAAGTCGGCGCTATCGATGAACTAGCAAGCATTGCCGATCTGATCGGTGTAGAATTCCCCGCATCCTCAGGTACGGCGATAGCTCGGGAAAGAAGTCATACTGTTGCCATTATTGACTGCGGCGATGTTTCGCTTTCCGCCGAAGATTTATCAGCGCTTTCACCGACCCATACGATTTTTGTATTCAGCGCGACCATGCGAACCACCGATCTGGTAACAGCGGCAGAAGCCGCGTCGATGAGTGGCGTGACCCATGTCATCATGACCATGCTCGACTGCACGCACCGATTGGGCGGCTTGTTCGCTGTGTGCGACACGCTCGGCGCCGGACTTTGTCTGATATCCGATTCATCAATAGGCGTCGATTCGCTTCGTCCGACGACTGCAGATGTCATTATCTCGCGGATGCTTAAGAGGGAGGCCCCAGATGCGAAGTAATATGCTACCAACGATCCTATCTGTTGTCTCCGGAAAGGGCGGTGTCGGCAAATCGGTCATCTCGTTCAATCTGGCCGAGCGGTTCGCCTCTCTTGGCGTGAAAACGCTGATTATCGACCTCGATTTGTTCTCCGGAAATCTTCATCTGCTGGCGAATGTAACGCCCAGATTCGGAATCGAACAATATCTCGCAGGCGAATTAGTGTTGTCACGATCGATTACCACAATAGCGCCCAATCTCGATCTTCTTGCCCGCGCACAGTCCAGTCCATTGACAACAAATGATAACAGCGGAATCGATGTTGGTTTCTGCGGGCGACTTCGCGCTGATGCCTTGTCTTACGAACTGGTCATCATCGATCATGGTTCGGGTGTTTCGATAACTTCTACCTCGATTGCCCTACAATCTGATACTTGCCTTCTGGTCGTCGTTCCTGAGCTGACTTCAATTGCCGATGGATACGGCCTATTCAAGTACCTGACAGAGCAGAAGAAGCAGTTGGATTGCCGACTTCTGGTTAATCGAGCGAAGTCAACAAACGACGCCGACCTCATCGCTGAGAAGCTGGTGCTGATGACAAGCAAATTCTTGGATATTTCACCTAAGCCAATTGGCTGGATCTCCGATCACCCCGCGGTTTCCGAATCAATCGAGGCGCAACGCCCGATATCGCAAACTGCAGGTAAATCCATTGTAAATGAACAGGTTGGCCGGATAGCCGGATTACTGATAAAAGAACTTAGAGGTCGAATCACAGGGTCGGTCGTCATAAATAACGATAGATCCGGCGACCTTGTAACCCTCCAAACGACAATAAATAACAGCCCGGCAACGGCCGATATAAAGGGATAACTCTTATATGATTACAAAAACGAAACGCACATCAATAAAAGCGGTAGTCGCAAAGCCAAAGGTTGTTCGCGTCGCAGTCTCGCGCGTCCCCGAAGTGGTTGTCCGGCAGAAATCACAAAAGCCGGATATCGCCCCGCGAGACTGGGCACGGTATCAAAAGACCCGTCAGCCCGAAGACCGCCAGAAACTGCTTAATGCGTACTTGCCGCTGGTGCGAAATGTCGCCGCCCGAATGGCGATGGGCTTTCCCCGGTCAGTCGAACTGACCGATCTGGTAAATACTGGTGTGATCGGATTGATTGAAGCCTTCGCGCATTTTGATCACAGCCGGGGCGTGAAATTCGAAACGTACGCTGTCCCCCGTATTCGTGGTGCCATCCTTGACGAACTTCGTGCGTTAGACTGGGTACCCCGGTCGACCCGCGCACGCTCGCGCGAAATAGATCGTGCCACAAACCAACTTGAAAATAAACTCGGCCGACAGCCGGAGGTGCAGGAATTGGCCAAGCATATGAAAATATCCATACAGGAGTTGCATCACGCCATCGATGATGTCTCCACAACCTCAATCGTGTCGCTTGACGATGTCATTTATCCCGAAGATGACAACCGCCAGGTTCCGCGTATTGAAACAGTCAAGGATAATTCGGGGATATCGATTCTGGGCGAGATCGAAAGAGGCGAACTACGATCGTTCTTGGTGGTCGCGATGGATCGACTGACCGATCAGGAAAAACTGGTTATCGCACTGTATTATTTCGAAGAGCTGACGCTCAAGGAAATCGGCGAGGTTATGACAATCTCCGAATCGCGCGTGTCACAGATTCACACCCGAGCCGTGTCGAAACTTCGACATCTGGTCAGAGAAAAATTCGCCATGACCGCTTAAGCAATGGAGTGATGAACGATATGGATTCTCCCATCGACCCGGTCAATAAAAGCGCGGAGTATGTCGGCCTGCCGAAGGTCGATCCGTGGCACGAATCGGAAAAGCATAAGAAAAAACGATTCGCCAAAATGCTTGAGGATCAGATGAAGGATCAGAAAAATGATAAGGAAGAGCATGATGAAGTGAAGTTGAGCGCCAGGCACGATGACGCAGAGCAGTCTGCCGTTGATTCGCCAGAGACGCCGACCACCACATCCGAAGATTCTCATGCCGATAACATTGAACCAACCCCACCGGCTCACATCGACCTGAAGGGATAAGCACAGAGGAAATGAACATGGATGTTCGACCAGATCAATTGATTGACGTGTCACTCGCGGCGGCCGAGATGCTAATCGCCGGATTGCTTGGCACTCTGCTCTACTCACTAAGAGGGCGACGGCAACAAACAATCAATAAACAAATAATTACTTCGGCGCCGCTTGCTGTCTCAACACCAAGCCCCGCGCAGACTCGAAGTACTACCGCCGGAATTGAATTTATGTCATTCGGTTCACCCTCCAAAGACGGTACCGAACCGGCAGACAAAGCCCCAACGACATCCGAAATACGCCGCCGCAATCGCACCGATATTATCCGGCAGGCCCGGCAGATGCTCGATCGCGGCGCCGCGACTCACGATATAACATCAACTCTCCGACTTACTGATGGAGAGGTAGCGCTCTTAAGACAGAATATTAACCGTTAAACGGCGGGAGCCAGCATATGTCCAGCGAAAGCCCATTTTTATCACTAAAGGTTGAATGTCCGATCTGTAAAACGATCAATGAATTTGAATTGATCAAAGTCGGGGCGTTTCAAGAAGGAGGTCGGGACACCGATTTTTGCCCAACCGAAATCTTCTGGCGTTTCCCCAGATATCAAGGGTATAACCCGCTTGTATTTTTCACGGCGATGTGTAGTAACTGCTTCTATACCCGTGAGCTGACAAACGAATATCGCGATTGGAAAAGTGACAATTCCTTCAAGACGTATCGCCTCAAAGCGATCAAAGACAAACATTTGGAACAATTGTCTACAGCTGATTCCGTAGTTAAGCAGATGGGATCCCTGTGTGATATCACAAGGTATCCAAATGAATCGGCAATATTGAAATTACTGTTAGCAATTTACGATGAACAGTTGTTCGAACATAACAGCCGACTCGACCTGGGAAGATTCTATCTTCGTATCGCCTGGCTGTTTCGCCAGTCCAGCAAAACGGAAAACCCGCAGACGGTCATGTTGCGCGGTTTGATTCAGGAACTGGAGCAAGGCATGGATCGTCTGACCAAAGGAGTCGGACAAATTGGTCCGGAGTTGGCGGATTTTGTCGGTACGGTTACCTCGCAATTCGCAATGGAACAACTCCCAGCCAACATCGTCTCGCGCGTCCTGCCGTATCGGGATCAATTCTCAACTGCGGTGACAGAGTTCAGGGAACAGATGACCGGTATGGAGCATCGTGCAACGGCAATCAGTAAACTGGTCGATGCATTCAAAGTCGCCGCTCTGGGTGGTGATAGCGACGGCGAGAGTCAGCGGTTTGGATCTTACGCGTCATTTACCGACTTCTTGATGACTATGCAACGCCTCTGGCCTCTTGTCGTGACCAACGAACGCGAAGCCATGGTCAAAGCGGTCGAATATTACAAATTGTCCTTTAGTGCTGGAAAGGACATCGCACCGGGGAATCAGCAGATTCAGGCATCCTATCTGATAGCCGAGCTGTCGCGTCGCACCGGTGATTATGACCAAGCCAAGCAGTATTTCTCGAGCACAATTAAAACAGGACAAGAGTTCATCTATCAATATCGCCAAGACCAGTCGCGCACGGCGTTAGCCCGAAAAATTCTTGAATTGGCAATGGAGCAAGGTCGCGCGGCGTTGGCGGCCTCTAAACAGGCGTAATCCTTATAGCAATGAGCACGATACATAACGACTCGACAATACTCTCCCCCCAGCTCAAGGTCTGGGAAAACTTGCTGATTATGGTCGGCGATGGTCCTACTGCCGGAACTTATGTCGGACGGATAGAAGATTTTATCGAAGGCGATGTGCTTGTAACGGCACCCGAATTCTTTGCTGGTAAAACATTATTGCGCGATGATCTCGGGGTAACCGTGCAATTCACCCGAGAAGATGCCGTGTATCAGTTTGAGTCGCACATTCGACGTCGCGAACCCTCTGGGGGGAATGTCCTGCTTTCATCGCCGCGAAACTTCCGCCGCGTTCAGCGTCGGCACTTCGTCCGTATTGAATGGCGGGAGGAAATTGAGTATGGGTCGGTTACCGATTCAATCGATTGGCAATTCTTTCCGGAATCGCTTGGCTGGCGTCGTACTGTCACGCACGATTTCAGTAGCAACGGAGTGCGTTTGTCTGCTCCAACACCTGTACCGGTCGGAAGCATAGTACTCTTGCGCTGGGTGAAACGCCGCAACGACGCTTTCCCTGATTATACGTTTGCGATTTGTCGACGAATCTGGGAGGAAGCCGGAACTGTACATTCAGGTTTAGAGTTTATCCTCGAAGACCAGTTGAGCGTTGTGTTAGGCACAGAAACAGCCGGGAAAATTCCGCCCTCGGCACGTAAATTCGACCGTGCGGTACAGAACAAACTGGTCGTTTGGATATTTCATCGTCAAATAGAACTTCGCCAGAAGGGGCTTTTGTAATGGAACAGGACATCACCACCAAAGCAGAGCCCATTCCGGTCTTTGAGGCGTTCAAATTAGAGCTGGCCGAGCTGGTCGGAAGAGACATCAAACTGTTTTCAGAGCAGATGCCCGGCAAAGAATTACGAAGCAAAGTTCTGGCAGTACAGGATCAACTACTTCAGATATTCAGCGGCGGCCCATCAAACCTCGTTGATAATCTGGTGAATAATCAAAATGTCGTTATGCGATGCGTCTATAGGGGCGAGGAATTATCTATACCTGCCAGATTCAAACGGCTCGGTGGCGGTCGTTGCCATTTGTATCTCGAAGAAAAAGTTACCCCGCTGAGACAGCGACGCTTCCGCCGAGTAATATTGGTACGACCCGTCCGTCTGGCGGCTTTCCCTATGAACCAGAATGCGCGGCAGGGAATAGGACACCTACGCTGGTTCAATACTGACACTATCAATTTCTCAAGCGGCGGCGCGCTGGTTAGACTTGTCGCGGGGCTTGAGCGTAGTTCGTGTCTGCTCATGAGTTTCGATCTTCAGGAAGTCAAATTCCCGCCTATGATTCTGGCGCAGGTGTGCTATGCCCACCAGACAGATGCGGGACCATTTCACACGGGCGTCGAATTTGTCATCCGAGAAATGAGCACAAATGTCTTGTCTCAGCCGCGTCGACGCGACCTGCCCGGCGCAGTGTTCGATTATACCTTGGCAGACCGCGAAAAACTTAACAGGGTTATTTCCGAATGGCCCGAAGGCATGGAATCTTTTTAACAGCAGTTAGCAATACAGGAGTATCAAATGAAAACCAGCGTAAAAGCGAAATTCGTCAAGGACGTCGAAACGCACGGCACTCAGCCGAAGTCGCGCAAGCCCTTCAAAGTTCAAGAAGATAACCGCCGTCGATTCATCCGACTGGAAATCGCGGCGCCGATGACGCTCAAAAAAATCAAAGACCGTGAAGCGCATTTCTGGCCCGACGGCGACTGGCACGTGGTCAACGGTCTCATCCTGAATATCTCAACCGGCGGTGTGCTGGTCGAATTGGATCAGGCCGTCAGCGAGGGAGACATTGTTTCAATGCAGTTTACTCTGCAGGAAGTCGAGTCTATCAGCAATGTGATCGGATTAGTAAAACGAGCCGATGTCGACGATGGATCTGTCTTGGCGGGCATCGAATTTCTTACCCGCGCTCAACTGCCGGACCTTATGTCCCGGGCTGAAGTCGAATTGTTGGGCGACAAGTGTTTCAATTTTGACGAACGAGTTAAGCAAGTATTGAGTAAATATGTCTATCGTGAAAAAGTTGATGAAAAACGCTAAAGCAAACACTTTCCGTTTGTATGCGGTCGTCCTGGTCATCGGAATGATGTTGTTATCGGCTATCCGCATTCAAGCCGATCCTAAACGCGATGTGCTTCTGCATGTCGAAAGCGCGCCATCGGGCTGGATCGAATCTCGATTGTCTGAGCGGCTGGCGGTAACGCTCGGTCGTTCGGCTGAGATGGCGATTACGATAACCGGAGATATCGACGGCTGGATGCCACCGTTTCCAGGAGCTTCGCGCGATTTTGATAGTCTGGCCGCATGGGGAACCAAAGCAGGCGGGCGATACCTGATTGTCGTGCGGGTCGCCAGCCAGCGTTTTGAGACGCGCAAAACATTCCTTATGCCGTTAATATTTCAGAAGTATGAAGTGTTCGGCGTTTTGGAGGGGGAACTGCGGATAATCGACCTTCAAAAACCGCGCTTGTTGGCGGCTGAGCCATTTGCCATCGAGTTACGTGGCCCTCGGGTATTTCAATCCAGCGTTGAGGACGATAAACACGACCCCGATCTTCACCTCACCGCGGTAGAAAAAGTAAAATTCTTAGGCCAACTGGAACAGAAAGTGGCAGATCAGCTGGTCGGCCAGGCGAAACAGCTCATGCGGGGGAAATGACTTGAGGCAGGAACAGTTAGCACAGTCAGGAATCGCAGATCAAACCAGGTTCTGGGATAAAATTAATTTGATGGCCGAAATTTCGGCTTTGTGCGGTGTAAACGAGCCGGACGACAAAACATATACAACGGTTTTGGAACGCATTCAGCCGATGGTGCCATTCGATGCCGCTACGCTCTTTCTGCAGGACGCGTCGGGAAAGCATTTTGAAGAACGGGGAATCGTCGGAGATCGCGTAGATCTGTTAAGTTTCATTAGAGTTAGCAAAGGCGAAGGATTGGCCGGACTTATTTCGACTATCCAAAAGCCGATTCTGCTGTCTGAACGAAATTCAAGCGATCAGTTCAACCCCGATACCGACTATGCCACTGTGCTCGCGGTCCCACTCTTAGTTAATCATGCCGTCATCGGCGTCATCAGTCTTGGATGTCGGTTGCCGCGGGCGTTTTCGGAAAAGCACGTCCGTCTAATGGCGATTATCGCCGATCAGCTTGCCGTTTCCGTGGAGCGTAGACAATACGAACAAAAAATTATGCAACAACACCATGAGCTGGAAGAAGCTCACCGTCGCCTCAAATCGGCACAACAACGACTTATTGCGCAGGAAAAACTAGCTGGTGTGGCAGAATTGGCGGCCACGGTCAATCATGAGATCAACAACCCGCTGGCTATTATTCTCGGAAACGTGGAATGCCTGTTGATCGAAAACACATCGATGACACAAAAAGCGCTCTCACGACTACAACGTATCCAAGAATCATCAATTCGTATTTCTCAAACCAACCGGAAACTTGTCAATATCAACCAGTTGGTCACCGAGTCCTATCTTGGAAACGGAGAACGAATGCTTAACCTCGAAAAATCTACTGTAAAGTGAACAAACATGGCAAACCACGCTACTCAATCTTCTGCCGCTGACAGGATTCGCCGACGCGAACTTGAACTGCTGACCTCAGTGGACAATCTCAGCGACGAGGTCAAGGCGCTGGCGCTCAATATCGCGCTTTATCTGGCCAAAGCCCGCGCCGACAAAGGCTCGAGCACCCTTGATCGGCTGGAACCGGAGTTTATCCGGTTAGTTAACGCCACTGTCAGAGTGATCTCCGATTTAACCGGTATTCTCAACGCCGCCAAAAATAACGAAGTCATGGTGTACGAGATACCGTCCGGTCGACCATCACATGACCATATAGAACAACGACTTCAAATAATCTTAAACCAGTGCGGCAATCTGTTGGGACAACTCGGAGTATCTGACCCTCAACCCGAAGGCGATTGAAGGAATTGCCTCAGTAGGCCGATAATAGAATTGCCGGCGAATTGGATGAACAAAGCGCCGGGCATCGGAAAAGTGAAAACTGTATGCTGAAAACAACGAACAAACATCTTGAAAAACTGACAAACTCCGTGAAGGAAAGAGGACGCCCTTTTCGAGTCCTCATTGTCGACGATGAAGCCTGGGTGCGCGATGTCTTTAAAGACTTTTGCGATATTACTCACGCCTTTGAGATTGATCTGGCTGAATCGGGTACCGAAGCCATCGCCATGGTTGAAGACAAATCATATGACCTCGTTACCTTAGATCTGATCATGCCCGAAATGTCGGGACTTGATGCCATCGAGGAAATCAAGAAGCATTCGCCGCGTATGCCGGTAATGATCATTACCGGAAATGCGACGGATCGGCTCGTTGTTCAGGCCGGGGTGCAGGGGGCTTGTCGCGTAATGTATAAACCGATATTACTTGAAGAATTCATTGCCGAAATTACGACAATCCTCACCTAAACAAGTTTATGATTCTTACACCTACCGACCTACTCCGGCCCAAAACTGACAGGAACGACAACCGATGAAGCAATCAATAACCGTTATGGTCGTCGACGACGAACTGATGATGCGCAAACTGGTAGAAAAAGTGCTGACCCGCGATGGCTTTCAAGTAGTTCTCGCTGAAGACGGCGAAGACGCAATACGCGTTCTCTCTGAAAAACGTGTGGATATTATCATTTCAGATATCAAAATGCCTCGCATGAACGGATTCGAGTTGCTGAAATCAGTCAAGCAACTGTATCCAAATATTTCCGTCATCATTATGACCGCCTACGGCGACACATATTCGGTCAAAGACGCGCTCTTGCTGGGAGCCGATGAGTATTTGACCAAACCGTTCCAAACCCACGAGATTGCATTGATAGTCGAGCGCACGTATTGGCGTGTGCTTTCCTCCCAAAAACAATCGGAAACTACCCCATAAAAATCAGCTTGAACACCTCTGGTTGTTGCGGTATATTGACAACCTCTTAATTCTTGATGTCGGAGAGGTGGCCGAGCTGGTCGAAGGCGGCGGATTGCTAATCCGTTGTAGGGGCTTAAATCTCTACCCAGGGTTCGAATCCCTGCCTCTCCGCATATTCTGAGATTCGATCCCTTTGGCCAGCAGGTCAAAGGGTTTCTTGTATGTGGGAGTAAGAGTTGCGCCATTCATAGTGCAGTTCGATAGTACCGCCGAGAGCAAATGGCGCTTTTGATCGGGATTCGCTCTAAGGTAAAGTGATTCAGCTTGATGGCTGAGTTCGATACTCTTCATCGCCACGTCAAAGTCTCGCTCGACCGACTCCGAGAGATTCACCAAACGGTAGTTTAAGGCGTCAAGCTCCTTCTGGTAGTCATTGTGTACCGACTTGAAAAATTCTTCACCCACAGTGCCGTTGACGTGCGCCTGAAACGCCTTTTTCATGTCGGTCGTGATCCGGTCACGAGTTGATTCCAGCCGTTCCCGCTCCCGAGCCGAATGTATTTTCTGGCTTTTCTGCTCTTGCACCAAACAGGCCTTCATGAAGTCGTACCAGTCTGGCGGGAGTGTGACCTTACCGACTATACCACACAGCTGACGATCCAGGGCCGATTCCAAGACGTAGACCTTTTTGTGCCTATGCCCGTATCCGGTGCAGTGGTAGTAGACGTATCGACCTTTCTTGATTTCTGCCGTGACCGCGTTGCCGCATTCGCAGGTAAGAATTCTACTGAACTGGAAATCACGTTTGGAGAACCGGCCATTACTCCGTCGCCGGAAGACTTCCTGCACCTGATCAAAAAGCCGAGGGTTGATCATAGGCGGATGATCACCCTGATACAGAGCATCGTTCCATTTGAACTTGCCGGTGTAGAACTCTTTCTTCAGCATCCGTTCAATCTCGGATCGAGCGATGATCCGGCCACTCTTTGGATACGTCAGACGGGCTTGCTTGGCAAAGCGGTGAAGATCATCCAACGACTGGTTCCCCTGGGCGTACAGCTCAAACAAATTGCGAATGATCGGCGCTCTTGTGGGATCGATTTCGATTGTGCCAGTCAATCGGTTTCTCAGATATCCGAGCGGAACGACCCCACCCGGATAACCGCCCTGCAGGGCTTTCTGCCTTTGACCCTTCTTGACCTCCTCGGACAGATTACTCAAGTAGTATCGGGCCTGAGCGGTATCAATATCGTGAGCAAATCTCTCCGACGGTCTGGAGTTCTTGCCGATGATTCGTCCATCTTTGACCAGGTGAATATCGATTTCCAAAGCCAGCAGATTTACCTGGTCGAAAAAGTTCCGGTACAGCCGATCAGTTTTCTCGACTAAAATCGCTTCAATGGATTTATCCCGTTTCAGCAGAGTGATCATCTCAGTGAAGCGCTTCCTACCTTCTTTCCCGGCAGACTCTGATTCCTGGAACTCTCGGACAATTTCAAATCCCTTTTGACGGGCGTAGTTTCGCAACAGCTCAAATTGAGCGGGGATTGAAAACCCCTCCCGTTCCTGGTCCTTAGTCGAGACTCGCCCGTAAAGAACTGCTTTGGTCATAAAACGAATCTACCTGCTTCCCGTCCGCTGGTCAACCTGGGGCTTCTTACTTCCGGGGAATTTCTTGAGGTCTTCGATCACTTCGGCCTTGAAGAAGTATCGATACCCGTTGAGGGAGTTCATGTAGGACCGGACATACCCCCGCTTGGCCCATTTCCTGAGAGTTTTGGGATCGATCCCCAGCATCCGTGCCATCTTACCGTTGGTCAGCATCTGATTGAGTTCGTGTCTCATTTGTCACTCACATTGGATAGGTTTAGTTAGAGTCCAAGTATCAATTCACGCTCCGGACGGGTGATTGGAGCGCATCTTTCCAGAACAGGGCGTCTGCCGGAACCATGGGACCAGGAGTGAAGTCACACAAGCCGAGCTTGCCACCGCACCTGGGACAGGGACAGCCGATTTTTGGACGAAGACGAAATCGGTTGTAGAAGACGCCGTAGGTGTGGATTCGTCTGATACCAATTAGCAGGTTCAGATAATACGCCAGGTCGAAAGGGTCGTCTGTCTTCTTTGGTTTTGTCACATACTTGAGCAGATAACCTATGCCCTTTCTTGGGTTGCGGACAGTTCGGATGTCGACGACAAAACTGTCACCGGTCAACTCCAGCCAGCGCTTGGAGATCACCTCCCAAGGAACATATTGACCGTAGATCAGAGCGTGAATGTGTAAATTGTCATTGTCACCAACCTCAAGCACCGCGAATCCCCCCCCGCCATCCTTCTTGGGCCAGAACTGGTTGATCAATTTTCGAGCGTTTCGAAAGAGTTGTCTGGCTTCGTTACTAGTGGGGCGGTAGTTTGGGAAGGTTTTCTTAGTGAGCGTCAAAAACCCCAGGCGCTTACCGTTTTTCGGCGTAAGCTCTTTCGCGATTTCTACCATTCGAGTGCCGACCATCGCAGCGAATTTACGGGCGCAGCTGTCGCAAATACGAACGTCACACCGCTTTGGGCCGACTATAGGACCTTTGCAGTCGCGGCAGCGGACGATGGCATACTGAAGGCCACACGCCTCAAACCGGTCCGCCTGTCGTCTCAAACTCAGGCGCTTTCGGTCAATCTCCTCATATCCACTCAAAATCCAGCTCGATTCGTTAAGTGAAGCGATGTACCGCATGGCGGAGGCAACTTCGTGCCTTTGCTCCAATTCTTCAGTTGTTCGATAACGGGTCTCGGCCAAGCCGACATCCCTGCCTATTGGCCGTAGTGGCTGTCTTTCAAATACTTGCACAGTTATTCGTTCCTATCCAGTACACTAAGAAAGAAGAAGAGGATTCTCGAAAGGGTTCGCCGAAGTGTTGCAGTTAGAGCTGTCCAGTTCACGGTAATGTACTCGGAATCTAACTGGTGCTCAGTAGGCCATTCTGTGGGAAACCGACTGGGATTTATCAAGGCATACACTGCAGTTATAGGTCGCATTACCCGTGCTGACTGACGACTCTGAAAGCATGTGAGTGAGGGTTTCATCGCGAAACTTCCCTGTCTTTCACCGCTTTAGCCCGCAAGTCAGTGTCGATTTCGAGTAGAACAGAAGAATATTCCACAAGATTGAGGACTATGTCTGCGGCCATTTCTTCGTCGATTGCCACGTTGCAACTCGACTGAAAATGCTCAATAGTGAACTGAATGAGCTCTGCTTTCGAATGTGCCATGGCACACGAAAGATATTATGGGTGACGAAAAGGTCGGTTCCCGCTCGGACGGGTTAGGGTGTCCGAAATAGACCCTTTCGGACAGTAAAATTGAAATAATCTGTCCGAGTATTAAATTGTTGAAATACCCAACCTGTTTAGCTTGCGCTGGAGGCTCGAAGACGACTCAAAGCGCTTCAATCCGCAGGCGTAAAGAAAGAAGCCGAACTGCTCAACACCGGTTCGAACAAACCCCAGATGCCAGGTCAAGAGGATGAAGATATCGTCTCGGTTCTCCCATGGGTCGCCAAAAAGATCACGAGACGCGATGGCTTTGGCCATAGGTTTTAGGAAGCTGGTTTTGCCAAACAGCGTAGCCAACCGAACCTGGTTTCGAACAGGCTCAAATTCCAGGAAGATGTTATCGATAGAGACTAGCTTGAGCATCGCTTCCTTGTCGCCGGTTCTGGAGGCAGAGATCAGCGCGGATATCGAAGACTTGTACTTGAGCAAACATGCGATTTGGTTTAGAAGCACAAATTGAGCGAGTTTCAGTGGTAGCAACCGGGCGTTGGCAAATTCGATAACTTCCTTTGATTGAAGAGAATCAACTGGTATTGAGCCACCCTTCTCGTGTAAAATTTTGATCAATTCCAGAGCGAATCTGACCGGGTCGGTTGAGCGATCATTAACCTGAATTTCCGGCAAACCGAGCGCAAGACACACGAGCCTGAAATACCCCTGAGGGAAATCTTCGTAATATTGTAGCCAAGACTGATATTGCCAGTCCTTGTAAAGTAGTTCATGGTTAGGATGCCAAAAGGGAGGCTCCATTAGTATCAGATAAGGAAACAGTTCTGCATAAAACCACCGCAACGAAGTCAGATATTCATCTGGGATGATTTCTGTCCAACTGATGTTGCGAGCTTTGGCCATGCCGAATTTCTACACAGAAAAGGTGGACTTTACATAAACCAATAACTTATGCCACAAATCCCGAGCCAACAAGATGGAAAAAGCTGACCATAGCATTCAAATAGTAATTGGCAGGGTCTTGTGGTGAATCCGAAAGTTTCATCTGAAAACCTGCGTGCTTTATGTTTGTATGACCTTATTGAACGAATCAACAGAGCTACAAGCACGGCAATGACATAAACTCGGAACCCAATATCCAACTGTGACGTATAAGCCCTTGATAGATATTGATTGACGATGGAATGAATCCTGATTACCTTAAAACTCTATATGACTTGGCGCGAACCTAAGAGACTTGTCTCGGCAGTGGTCTTTACGGCACTTATCCTGGCTGGACCGTGTCTTCACCATAACAAGGTGATATGTATTCAGTCGGATTCACATATACAGGTCGAAAGGGTGGGGGCAGATTGTTGTCTTAAAGAGGCAACTGAGGTTGCTTCAGAGTCATTCTCTGCCAGCTACTCGGATGAGGACTGCGGTTCCTGCGTCGACATAAAGTTTTCTCAGGATGCCGCTCGATTAGCTCAATGTGTACAGGCCGCACAAAGCATTTCTGTAGCCGCAGGCAAAAATCTGGACTGCAGTTTGCACAGATGTATTGAATTGGGTGGCCAAGTATATCGAGAAGCCATTCCACTATATCCACTGACCTGCCATTCATATTTCAATTTCTATCTTTCTGCCGTCATTCGTTGCTGATTCTCCAAGCACTTTCGATAATCCCCATCTTCTGAATTGATCAGAAGCGTTGTCATGCCATGCGGCATGTTTAACCTTTCAATCGCTTGGAGAGTTTTTGATGCAGATTCGAACATCGCTATTCCTGTTGCTCATAATTGTCGCTTCCGTCGATCAAAGTTCGGCGCAAACAGATTCGGACGGTCCGTCGCTACTACCACCGGTATACGCGGAATCTGGCGTTCATCCAGACGTTGCAGTTGAACCCGATTCCGTCCTCACATTCACTGACGCACTACAGTTGGTTGTGGCTCACAACCCTCTGGTGAATGTAGCGAAGGCACAGATTGCCGCGGCGCAGGGGCGGCTACAGCAGAGTCAGTATCGTCCCAATCCGGAGCTCTCAACCGAAATTGAAGATTTCGGCCGTAAGAATGAATCCGGTCCAGCACAAACAACTATAGGTATCGAGCAGTCCTTTGAGTTGTTTGGAAAGCGCGGGGTACGTCGAAATGTTGCCGAGGCAGAACTATCAGCTGAAAAATATGCCGCACAGCAGTCGCTTCTGGAACTGTACCGTGCGGTAGCGGAGAACTTCGCGGCCGCACTGGGTGCCCAAGAGAATGTCATGCTTGCCCGCCAGCGACTGGAGCTTGTACAGAAGATCGAAAATGCGGTCAGCGCCAAGGTGATCAGTGGGGCGGTACCCAAGGTCGAATTATTCAGAGCCCAGTCAGCCACGAAGCTGGCCGAGATCGAATTGGCGTCTGCAGAGGCAGTAGCTATGCAGGAGCGTTTGGCATTGGCAACACTGTGGGGATCAGCCGATGCCAACTTCCGCGTCGATGGTGTTCTCGACGAATGGCTAACAATTCCATTTGTGTTCGGGCAATCGTTAAAGGTCGACGAGAATCCAGAGTTGACCAGCTTGCAGGGACAAGTACAGGCACGAGATGCTGAAGTTCGTTGGGCCCGCGCTGCCGGCAAACCGGACATAAGCCTGGGGGGTGGCTATAGGCGGCTTCATGACGATGGTAGCAACTCATTTCTAATTTGGGCGGCTCTGCCACTGCCGCTTTTCGACCGCAACCGGGGCGGCATTGTTGAAGCAAGTGCCCGAATGAATCAAGCTGAAGCGGAATTGGCCGGAACTCGCCAGCGACTGGAAGGCGAAGTTCGCCAACTCCTCGCGGTCATCGAATCACAGCGCAACCAAATCGGCCTTCTCCGCGAGCAGGTGATCCCTCCGGCACAGCAGGCCATGGAAGAGATGGATATCGCTTATCGCATGGGGTCGCAACCGTATATCAACGTACTCGACGCCCAGCGGACACTTTCCGAACTCCAAGGTATGCTCATTGACGCGCTCATCACAGGAGCGCAGGCTTTTTCAAAGATAGAACAACTAACTGGTCACCGCTTAATCCCGGTGAGGAGATAAATCTTCATGCGAATCAAAATACTCATTCTAATGTTTGGTTGCGTTATAGCCGCGGCGATGTGGGGGTGCGGCAAGGACAGCGAAAAACAGACGCAAGAGAACACCGAAGCTACCCACGATGAAACAGCTGTCAGCGCCGAACATGGAGCAGAACATGGTAGCCATGGCCATGAGGGCGAGGAGAATGTCGTCACTCTTCCAGAGGCAGTTGCAGAGAAAATCGGGTTGACGCTTGATACGGTGCGTTTGGGAAGCATTGAGCGCAAAATCGAATTGCCGGGCGAAGTGGTGCCCGATGGAGACCATGTCGTGCACATAGTGCCGCGATTCCCCGGGATCATTAAGAAGGCGCACAAGAACATTGGGGATAATGTGCAGTCAGGCGAAGTGCTCGCGACCATTGAGAGCAACGAGAGCTTAAGTTTATACGAGGTGGTGGCGTACGGTTCTGGCAGAGTCATCGAAAAGCATGCAACAGTCGGCGAATTCGTCACAGAAGAACGCGATCTTTTCATCGTCGCCGATCTGTCGAATGTTTGGATCAATATTGCAATTTATGGAAAAGATGCACCGGGGATCGTGGTTGGGCAAAGCGTCCGCATCGAGGCCCTCGGCGGCAAAGCCGCAACAGATGCGGTCGTTGGCTACATCAGCCCTGTGTTCAATGAACGGACAAGGAGCCTTGTGGCACGTGCGGTCATACCGAATCCCAATAATGTTTGGAAACCGGGGACTTTCGTCAAGGCCTCATTTTCTCTCACCTCCGATGACAAATCAATTCTGGTGTGCAAAGATGCAGTCCAGATAGTGGACGAAAAACCATGTGTGTTCCTGAGTGAAGACGGCGATGAGTTTCATCCAGTTCCAGTTGTTATGGGTATTCAAGGTGTAAATCACACTGAGATTCTCTCTGGCATTTCAGTGGGCGACGTGTATGTATGTAAAGGTGCGTTTGAATTGAAGGCCCAACTCACTCTTAAATCGCTCGGTGGTGGCCACGCCGGGCACGGACATTGAGAAGGGGCTAACAATATGATAGATAAATTAATCGAACTCGCGCTTAAACAGAGAATAATGGTGATGGTCGTGGTCGCGGCAATCGTCGGGCTCGGCCTGTATCAGTATACAAAGTTGCCTGTCGATGCCTTTCCCGATATCTCCCCAGTCATGGTGCCAATTTTTGCTGAAGCGCACGGCATGGCACCGGAGGAAATCGAGAGGCTTATTACATTCCCTATAGAATCAAAGATGAATGGCCTGCCTGGTGTCGTCAATATCAAGTCGACCTCCGCATTCGGTATGGCTGTCATTTATGTCTATTTCAACGACCAAACAGAGATGTATTTTGCNNGGAATTGAGCCACCCACCCTTGGCCCCATATCCTCAGGGCTTGGACAAATTTTCATGTATTATCTTACAGCCGACAGCAGTGCCGATCTACAGGGCAAGGACCAAGGCACATTCTTACGAGAAGTGAACGATTGGATGGTTAAGTATGGCCTCCAAACCGTCTCTGGCGTGACTGATATTCTTTCAGTTGGCGGACACGTCTTACAGTATCAAGTGAAAATCAATCCCTATGCTCTCGGCAAATACGGTATCACGCTCGAACAGGTTGTCGAGGCCGTTGAAAAGAATAATAGAAATGCCGGCGGACAGTTTCTCTTGCTCGGATCAGAGGAATACTTAGTCCGCGGGTTAGGACTGGTAGGAACTCTCGACCATATCAAAAATATCCCGATAATTTCAATCGATGGTGTGCCAGTAAAGATTGGAGATATTGCCGACGTTGATTTCGGTCGAGAGATACGACGCGGTGTGGTAACAAAAGACGGAAAGATGGAGGTGGTTTCGGGAATTGTCCTTCAGCTCTATGGTGAAAACACCTCGGACGTTATCAAACGCCTCTATGCAAAATTGCCGGCAGTTCAGGCATCACTGCCCAAGGGTGTCACGATAGTTCCTTATTATGAGCAGGCAAATCTGGTGGCCAAAGCCAATGAAACAGTAAGAAAGTCTTTACTTGAGGGGGCGATACTTATCACCCTGGTGCTTCTGCTTTTTCTGGGCAACTTGCGCTCAGCCCTCATCGTCGTCATAACGCTCCCTTTGTGTGCCCTCATCGCGTCACTCATGATGGGCGTTGAGAAGATGTCTGCCAATTTGATGTCAATGGGAGGCATCGCGATCGCCATAGGCATGTTGGCCGACGGTTCGATTGTGATGGTGGAAAACATTCATAGGCATCTGTCGTCGAAAAAAGACAACGCACAAAGCAAGTTTGGTGTCATCCTGCAGGCGGCGCACGAAGTAGGCAGGCCGATTACCTTTGCAATCGTCATCATTGTGCTGGTATTTTTGCCACTCTTTACGCTCGAAGGTGTTGAGGGGAAGTTGTTTTCCCCAATGGCATTTACCATTTCGTTTGCTCTCCTTGGCTCAATTCTTGCCGCTCTGGTGGTTGTGCCGGTGCTGAGCATGTATCTCCTTAAAGGACATTCTGAAAAGGAGTTTGTCGTAGTTCGCTTACTCAAAGAAGGATACAAGCCGTTGTTGGAATGGGCGATTCGCAAACGTATGATCGTGGTGGGTACGGCAGTAGTTGCTCTCATTGCGAGCTTGGCCTCCGTTCGACTCCTTGGCACTGAATTCATTCCCACCCTCGAAGAAGGCTCGATTCTTATCGGTGTAACGATGACTCCTTCGATTTCTCTTGAAAAAGCCACCGAAACAGTGATGAAGCTCGAGCAGGAAATCGTGAAGTTCCCCGAGGTTAAAGAGACAATTTCCCGAATCGGCAGGCCTGAGGCAGGAAGCCATCCGCATCCGGTTAATACCGCCGAAATACATATTGAGCTGAACGAGCATGAGACTTGGCAACGATTCGAAAACAAGAAGCAACTCGTCGAATCGATCAATAAGGAGTTATCCGCGTATCCTGGGGTAAGCCTCAATTTCACTCAGCCGATCCAAAATGCTTTCGACGAGCTTATCTCAGGAATAAAAGCGCAACTTGCCATCAAGCTCTACGGAGACGACTTGGTATTGCTTCGCACTAAGGCCGGAGAAATCAAAGAGGCTATCGCCGATGTTGAGGGGCTGGTGGATCTTTCTATCGAACAGAGTTTCGGCCAGCCGCAAGTGCAGGTCATTGCGGATCGCGATGCTTGTGCTCGATACGGAGTCAATGTCTCCGAACTGCTGGAAATTGTTGAACTTGCAGTCGGCGGCGAGGTAATCGACCAAATCTATCTAAGTTCCCGAAGATTTGGCATCCACGTTCGTTATCAGGAGCAATATCGCAATGACCCCGAGACAATTGGGAGTCTCCTCGTCCATACCGACGACGGCGAGTCTATTCCACTGGCGCAAGTTGCTGAGATCAAAAAGGTGATAGGGCCGATTCAAATCAATCGGGAAAACAATCAGCGCCGCTGGGTGCTTTCTGCCAACGTGCGAGGCCGCGATCTTGGTGGCGTAGTCGACGACATTCAAGATCGGATAAAAGAGAATGTAGAGCTTCCACCCGGCTACAGAGTCGAATACGGCGGTCAATTCGAAAACCAACAACGTGCCATGGCCAGACTTGCCATCATCGTGCCGCTCACGATCCTACTCATCTTTTTCATGCTTTACATGGCGTTTAATAAGATCAGCATAGCGACGCTGATCATTACTAACGTCCCGTTTGCACTCATTGGAGGAATCTTCGGTCTTCTCATCACTGGCGAGTATCTATCGGTTCCGGCCGCAGTCGGTTTCATCGCCCTATTTGGTGTGGCGGTGCAGAACGGTGTCGTTTTGGTATCATTCATCGAGTATCTGCGCAAGGAAGGCATGGCCTCCGGTCAGGCGATAATCGAGGGATCCGTTATGCGCTTGCGACCAGTGCTCATGACGGCGCTTGCTACCGCTATGGGGCTGGTGCCGTTGCTCTTCTCTCAGGGAATTGGTGCGGACGTACAACGCCCGCTGGCAATTGTCGTAGTGTGTGGATTGGTGAGCTCAACTCTTCTCACTCTTTTTGTCATTCCAGCGCTCTACACTTGGTTTGTTCCAAAGTCCTTAGCAAATGCAGTTGAGAGGCCAGTTGATTGACATTATTTGAAGAACACAAACAAATAGGATGATGCATGAAACAGATTGTTGCTTACGTGAAGAACCATAAGTTACCTGCCATCGCTCTGGCATTGCAAAATATTGCTGGATTGACAGGGATGAGCTTCTCAGCCGTCCACGGATTCGGGAGAGGCCGCGCTAAGAATGTCGAGGAGAAGGTTTTGAGAGATTTGGTCGACTTCGTGTCTATGGATCGCATAGAGGTCTTCTGCTCGAACGAAATCGCCGACAATGTGATCGAAACGATTATCAACACCGCGCATGAGGGACTGCGCGGCGATGGGAAGATTTATGTACTTCCGGTTGAACAGGCGATTAGAATCAGTTCACGAGAACGAGGTGAGGTCGCTATTTGATTTTGAAGTGCGTTCGTAGTTAGCTACCACAATTGAGTATTTCTGAAGATTCTATAAAGGAGAAATGTATGAACACTCTCTCTATTCATTCGACTGCTTCCACTGCGATGATCGCAGTCATTGTGTTGGGGATAACCAGCATATTGAGCTGAGGCACAGCGAAGGTTACAAAGGATGCCGGAACCGAGAATTTAGACCATGTGTCCGCCGCAGAAAATTGGCAGAAGATTGAAGAGTGTCGGGAGAAAATCAAAGGAGAATTGGCACAACAGGATTCATTGGGCGTCAAGATCGAAGTTGATCTGCTCGAAAAACACCTCTCGCAGTTGCGGCGATTCAGTCATGCGCTGATGAAAGATAGAGAACGCCAGGCCAATGAACATATAAGCGCTGCCATATTGATGGCAAAGGGGATTGCCAAAGCAGCAAGGCAAGGGAATTTCGACGATGCTCAGGCAAGGCTTGTCGATCTTACGGATCGCTGTGGCAGAATTGAGAAGTCGTTTGCAGGCGGTTTAAGTGGATAGTGAGGCCCTGCCGGACTAAATTTCCGCAAAAGACGCTACGTGTCAATACGCTGAGTTGCGTCCTTGCTAAGAACCTATTCGCGATGTTGAATAAAGCATGAGGTACGTAGAAGGCTACTTTGAAGCGCTTGGAAATCTTGTAGGAGACCTTTGGATTTGGTTCGGTATCGGTTTTCTTGCGGCGGGAATCGTCGCTGAATTTGTTCCGCACTCGTTCATCAAGCGTCATTATGGCAAAAACGACGTTGCTTCTCTGCTGAAAGCCGCGCTTTCGGGTTTGGTAGCGTCAACGTGCTCATGCGGAGCAATTCCGATGGCAGTGTCGTTACGCGAAAGGGGAGCCAGTACGGCGGTCGCCTTAACATTTCTCTTGGCTACACCATGGTCTGGAGTCCCACAATTCCTGGTGTTGAGCAAGTTCTTGGGTGTGGTAAACACAGCGCTACTAATGACTTGTGCGGTTATTGCCGCTTTTCTCTCGGGGTTGATACTCTCTTACATGGAGAGTCATCGGCACATTGATGCCCCGAAGCTATCTATTAACCCTACCGAGGCGACCTGCACAGTTGATGGCGGCGATGTGTGCGCCGACTGCGCGGTAGATAACAACGCCTTATGGCGAAATCGATTAATCGGCGTTCTGCGACATGCGTGGGACAACTTCCGTGATCTTGGCAAGTATCTTGCCATCGGTCTTGCACTCGCCGCGACAGTGGCCGCATTCGTGCCGACCACCGTCATTCAGAGCCACCTTGGTGCATCCGATTCACCTTGGGCAATACTCCTTGCTGTACCTATCAGCGCCGTCATCGAACTGTGCTCTGAGGGGTTCAGCGTCTTTGCTGGTCAGCTTTACACGATGGGAGCGAGCCTTGGGGTTGTATTTGTGATGTTAATGGTCGGTGTGACTACAGATATTACCGAGATCACAGTCGTCTGGGGAAAATTTGGCCGACGCTCTGCTATCGCATATATCCTTACTTCCACAGCTGTCGCCGTCGGGATTGCCTATGCAGTGAATGCCGTATGGTCCGGTGTTCCATGAAGCTAATAACGAAGGACTGAGAGGGTTGCAACGCATTTCAGCGAGTTGAAATGCTATTTTCGAGCCTCACCTTGGTTCGTCCGTCGTGTGACACAAGAGATCGTCTAGTACAGCGGTTCTGCCGGTAGGTCATTTTCCTCATAACTGATTATACTCCAATGAAAGTTCTATATGTATCCCAGGTCCCCCGCCATTTCATGAATCCCTTGAGGCTGAATAAGTTAGCTGTCAAATTGGGTTCGATAGTCCCATTTCCTGTCTTGACTTCATTAGGCGATTTGTCCATCTTATGCAGAAGTAGCCGATAGGATTGAGTGATCGCGACGGGGAGTCGACAACATCGCCATTGCCTTGTATTTCTAGGGAGGTACTCAAATCATGCACGCACCAAGAAGCGTAGCCCTCATAGTATTGTTGGCAATTGCCGTAACGCCGGTTGTGGGAAATGCTGATCAACTCAAAAGGCACAGATCAATATTCGGTGTGGGCCTGAAGTTCGGGGTCGACTACTCGAAATTCCACGGAAATGTTACGGATTACGAATACTATATGGGGCCGACCAGCAACTTGTCGGGATTGACTTACGGCATCCTATTTAAGTTGGGCGCCCATAGGCCGCTGAGTCTTCAGGCTGAAGCCCTTTATGTTCAGCAAGGATCGAAATGGACTCGGCAATATACTCTTGCTCAGAAACTCACCTATCTTCAATTTCCGGTCCTGGCTGTTTTCGGCGTTCCGGCAAAACCGATAAGACCCTCTGTCTATGCGGGTCTGGCCGTCAGCGTCCTCACAAGTGCACGGCGACAAATCACAGAAAACGGCACATTGGTCCGCGACGACGACTTAACAAGGACACTCCCCAAGACTGCAAGCGACCTCCTGATAGGTATATTACTGGAGATTCCGGTATTTGGCCGGCACATCGTCGTGGACGGTCGCTACGATGTAGGGCTAACGTCATTCATACTACCCTATGCAGATTTCACAAACACTAACGAATTTCTGAACACTCACACTCTTGCTATTGCACTTGGCATTGTGATGTGACACTGGTACACGAAAGAAATAGGGGGGAAGTTGGCTCGCGTCAACGCACCCTTAGGGCAGATTGGCCATAATTTGACATGGCATTGCGGTTCGATATGTATCCCAAGTCCCCCGCATATTTGAAGTCAAAAATCAGGGCGATATTCACGGCTTGTTCTTGGTTTCAGCAAACATCAAGTTATCTCGATTATGTGGTCCGTGACCGTCCTCGCTCGCAGACTCATAATTTCTGTGACATGGCAGGCGAGGACGACTGCGGCGCGCGGAACTCGTCGCCCGAGCGTAGTCGTGACGCGATTTACTTTCCGCGAAGTGAATTCAACCGTTCCATAATCAATGTACGGGCGCGTTGGAGGGCAAGACCACGGTGCGAGACGCGGTTTTTTTCTTCAAGCGTCATTTCGGAGAAGCGTTTTTTCATCGGGGGATAGAAGAAAACAGGGTCGTACCCGAAGCCCTTGTCTCCAACGACATCTTCAGCAATTAGTCCTTCGGCGGCGCCTTCGACAATTTGAATTTCATCAAGTGACCAAGCAACCGCAATCACACAGCGAAAACGGGCGGTGCGCTTTTCGCGTGAAACGCCTTTGAGATCTCTCAGCAGTTTCTCGTAGTTGTCCCTATACGTTACATTTTCTCCGGCATATCGCGAGGAATAGACACCCGGCGCGCCACCAAGAGAATCGACTTCAAGGCCAGAGTCATCAGCCAGAGCGGGGAGACCACAAAATTCTGATATTGCCTTCGCCTTGAGAACAGCATTTTCTATGAGCGTTGTGCCGGTTTCGTCGGGGTCTGGGAAATCCAGAAAATCATTGCGGGTCAAAATGGTCACAGGAAGGTCATCTAAGAGATGGCGGATTTCGGTGATCTTGTCTTTATTGTTTGTGGCGAGGATGAGTTGCATGGGGGTGTGAAATTTCAATTTGTCGAAACTACAAGATTTCTGGTAGGTCGGGTTCCGAAGTCCCGCCGCTTCAGCGTGCGGGAAGAGAAACCCGACAACCTATTTTTCAATATGAGTCGGGTTTTTCGGTCGTCCCGCACGCTTCGCGACGGGACTCCCTCAGAACCCAACCTACATCTGCTGTCGGGACCGCAAGGGTCTACCTACTTTAATACGTACTTATGTCCACCCTCGTGATTCGATCGACAATTCTTCCCAGAAAGCGGGTGGCGACCTGAGAGAATTTCTCCGGCACGTCGGAGACAAAATATTTATGCTCTCCTGAGGGTGGTGGAGATTGTGAGATACGCGAGTTGAGTAGACCTGAGTCGGTCAAAGTATTGAAGGCGACACGGGCGGTTTCTTCGCCGCTGTCGATGAGCGTGACTTTGTCACCCATGACCTCGGCTATCACCGGTTTGAGCAATGGGTAGTGGGTGCAACCGAGAATCAGCGTGTCAACATCTATATCCTGCATGGTCTGAAGATAATCGCGCGCTATCAGGTGGGTCGCCTCTTTGTCAATGTACCCCTCCTCGGCCAATGGAACAAAGAGAGGACAGGCCAGCGAGAATACTTTCAGGTCGGCGTTGAAATTATGAATAGACTTGGCATAGGCGTTGGAGGTAATGGTAGCGTTGGTGCCTATGACGCCGATTCGGCCGTTTTTTGTCGCGGCAACTGCCGCTTCGGCGCCAGGATGAATCACGCCGATCATGGGGATCCTGTAATTTCTATTGAGTTCATCGAGGGCCACCGCTGAAACTGTGTTGCAGGCGCAGATGATATACTTGACTTCGTGTTCCAAAAGAAACGCGACATCCTGCGCCGAGAATTTTGTGATGATCTCCTGTGATCGACCCCCATACGGGTACCGGCCGACATCGCCAAAATACACCACATCCTCTGTAGGCAGGAGATTATAAACTTCGCGAGCGACGGTCAAGCCGCCGACGCCAGAGTCGAAAATTCCGATTGGTTTATTCATATGGTGGCTGGTCCTTCAGCGGTCTTCGTATTTTGTTTTGAATCGTTTGACGGCCTCGGCGATTGATTCGCCGATCAGTCTATGGAAATTCTTATCGCGAAGAAGTTTTTCCTCAATTGGATTGGAAATGAACGCGGTTTCAATCAACACTGAGGGTGTAAACACTTTATTGAGCACGAAAAATCCCGCCTGGTCAATGCCGCGCGAAGGGTGGTCAAGTGATCGTCGGAACTCACGGTCGACCATGACCGCGAAATCGTGCGACTCGGTCTGGAATTCGGTCATAATCATGCTGTTGAGAATGCCAACCACCGGATTGGCGTCGTCACTTGCCATGTGGGCGCGGAAAGCGGAGTTCTCGCGGACGAAATATCCGTTTTCAAGCTGTTCGACCTCGCGCGCTGAGTCGTTCTTGGCAGGGGCTAAGAAAAAGACATTCCAGCCGCGCACTGTTTTCTTCGGATTGGCATTGGCATGAACCGATATAAACAGGTCGGCGCCGGCGTTGTTCGCGAGCTCGGCACGTTCCTGGAGCGAGACGGTTTTGTCGTCGTTACGGGTCATGATCACCTTGAGGGATTTCACGCGGCGCAGTTCGGTGGCGACTTCGCGGGCAATAGCCAGAGTGACATCTTTTTCCCGCGCGCCGCTATGTCCGATAGCGCCATAGTCGCGACCGCCGTGACCGGCATCAACCACGATAACGTCGATTTTCTTGTCGGGACCAACCGTAACAGGCGATTTCGAAGAATCGGACATATATGAAGCATCTGAAGCCCCGAAGGGGGAGGCCGAATCGATGAAAGTTATCTGGATGCGATCGGGGTTAGTCACGATATGATGCGCCCATTTGACATTCGGTTTGCGCATCCAGAGCGAGACCTGAGCGGTGGAGCCAATCTGATGGCATTTAAGGTCATACATGAAGCGTTTGTCCATTCGAGATTCAATTAAAGCGGCGTTTACTTTGCCGTCCCGCACTGAAATATTCACCCACCCCCCCTCGCTGGTGAAGGCGTCGTAGTTGACCGGACCTGTGAGATATATCTCAACTAACAAGCCGTTGTTCTTTGGGGAAATAGATAGATCTGCCACGCTGAAGGCCTTCGACTTGATCTGAGGTCTGACAGTCTTTTCGACAATCGGCTCAGCGTTCGCGAGAGAAACGTCGTCCACGAACGACAAAAAAGTAGCGACGGGAAGGTACAATTCTCCCGCCTTGAGCACCGCCGGATAGGTCATGTTATGAGCGTCGTCATCCCGAGTAAAATATGGAGATCCAATCAGGAAGCTCATGTTGTGGTCAGCGTCAGCGTAGCCGACTTTGTGCCCAACGATCTCCCAGTCAAGCGAGCCGCCCATAGCAGAGGCAAGCTCAGAGAAAGAAAAATATCTCAACCCGGCGTTGTCGACTGTCGCGATATCGAGAGTCTCGTCGCCAAGCATGATTTTCATCTTGCTTTGCGCTGAGAGCGGGGTAACGAGTGAAGAAAATAAAATACCCGCGGTGAGAATCCATGAGAAAAACTTAGTCATCAATGTCCCGTCTTTTGGCTCGGAGAATCCGGCGGTCGGCGTCGGCTTTGGCGATAACCTGCCGCTTGTCATACTTCTTACGACCGACCCCCAGCCCAAGTTCGACTTTCACCAGTTTCCCCTTAAAATATATCTCAAGCGGGATCAGAGACATGCCCTTTTGTTCGATTTTGGCTCGAAGTTTTGCAATTTCCTTCTTATGAAGCAGTAAGCGGCGCTCACGCGTCGGATCGAGTGGGTCCAGCCCGGACATCTTATAGGGAGAAATGTGCAAATTCCTCAAAACGACCTGACCGTTGTGCCACATGGCATAGGCATCGGAAAGGTTCAGTTTGCCATCCCTCAGCGATTTAACCTCGGATCCCCTCAGCTCTATACCGGCTTCGATCGACGATATTATTTCGTAGTCGTGGCGGGCCTTGCGGTTTCGTGCGATTACCTGAGTTTCCGGTTTTTCCGTATTCACGGCACAAGGATACCCCTCAGACCACCCCCTTGCAACCAAAAAGGGGGGCAGATGCCACCACAAGTCAGTAAGTTGGTAGATAAGCGGTTAAGCGCCCTACGGGAGGACAGTAGACGCCCAGAAAGTATGGGCTAAGTGCTAAAGGAGTTTGAGCTTTTGACCGATACACTGTAATACAGGGACCTGTGAGGAACCACGTAACTTAGAACGCAAAGGACGACGTTGTGTCACAGAAAATAAAGCTCCGTACCGCAAAAGTTTTGGTAGTCGATGACGAACCGGAAATCACCGATATCGTTCAGACATTTTTGACTGAATCGGGATACAGCGTCGATGTGCTCAATAATCCGCGCGATGCCGTCACCAAAGCCAAGCAGTTCAAACCGGATGTTATCCTACTGGATATCATGATGCCCGGAGCCGACGGTTACACGGTCTGTCAGTGGATTAAGAACGAAGCCGAACTGGCCCATGTACCGGTTATTTTTCTGACCGGCAAGGATCGCAGTGACGATCAGGGGCGATCATTCAAAGCGGGCGGCGATATGTTCATCAAGAAACCGTTTTCGTGCGAGCGTCTCTTGGAAATCGTCAACATCGTCGTGATGTCGACTTCGCGGGCCTGATCACTCGTTTTCGCAGAGTAATTTCAGCAACCCAGCTTCACTGAGCATATGTATGCCCAGCGTTTTGGCTTTTTCAAGCTTGGAACCGGCAGACTCGCCGCACACCAAATAATCAGTCTTTTTCGACACCGAATCGGTGACTTTTCCACCAGCAGATTCAATCAATTCCTTGAAATGCTCACGGGGTTGGGAAAGCGTGCCGCTGATGACAAATGACTTCCCGCCAAGTTTACCAACGGTCTTTCGCTTCTGAAATACAGGGAAGAGAACACCACCGCGTTTCAGTTTTGAAATCATTTGAAGATTGCCGTCACTTGAGAAAAAAGCCGCGATATTTTCGGCAATGATCGGACCAATGCCGTTAATAGTCACAAGTCGCTCGGCTTCTGCCTCTTGTATTTCCTCAAACGATCCTAATTCTTCAGCCAATACTCGCGCGGCGGTTTCGCCCACGCCTATGATCCCCAGTGCGAATACAATTCGCGGCAATTCTGATTGCCGGGATTTGTCGATTGCGTCCAGTAGGTTTTGAGCCCGTTTGTCGGCCATCAGGTCGAGGGTGAGTAACTGTTCCTTTGTGAGATAAAAAATGTCAGCCGGGTCGCGCACCAGATTGTTTTCGTGCAGTTGCTTAGCTAGTTTATCACCCAGCCCCTCAATATCAAACCCGCCTTTTGACGCAAAGTGAATTAGCCGCCTTTCGAGCTGAGCAGGGCAGGCAACATTAAGGCATCGATAGGCGGATTCACCTTCTATGCGCACTATCTGATCATCGCATGAAGGGCATTTTTTCGGATACACTACTAACTTGGCGCCTTTTTGGCGTTTACATGAAATTGCTTCCATTACTTCTGGGATTACATCACCGGCGCGACGAACTACTACCGTGTCGCCGTAGTGGACGTCGAGCCGGTTCAACTCATCTTCGTTGTGGAGCGAGGCGTTTGACACCATGACGCCGGACAAACGCACCGGTTTGAGTTTAGCTACCGGAGTGATAGTACCGGTCCGGCCAACCGAGAACTCGACATCTTCGAGAGTAGTTTCGCCCTGTTCGGCGGCGAATTTCCAAGCCACCGCCCAGCGGGGGGCGCGGGATATTTGACCGAGAGTCTTTTGGAAGCTGAAGTTATTCACTTTGACAACCATGCCGTCGATATCGTAGTCAAGCGTAGCTCGCGATTTTTCAAGTTGATCAAAGGCCGCCGAAACACCGCCTACGCCGGTTGCCAGTTTAAGACGGTCGTTCACAGTGAATCCTTCGTTCTTGAGAAAGTTCATCACATAGGCCTGATTCGTAAGGTCGGGCAAATCGGTGTCCGAAATACCGTAAGTAAAAAATATCAGCGGACGAGAGGCCGTGATTTTGGGATCGAGCTGGCGAAGCGACCCAGCGGCCCCATTGCGGGTGTTGGCGAGGGCCTGCTCGCCTCTGTCGGACAGTTGTGCGTTGAATTTCTCGAAAGCCGATCGCCTCATGATCACTTCGCCTCGGATTTCAAGCAAAGGGTACTTATGTGCCGTTTCATGCGAGAGATGCAACGGGATATTTCGAATCGTGCGGAGATTGACCGTGATATTTTCGCCCACCGCACCATCGCCGCGAGTTGAACCGACTGTCAGCAAGCCGTTTTCATACACCAATTCAACCGCTAGCCCGTCGAGTTTTGGCTCCACCAGATATTCGATCTCGCCTTCAGCGTCCAGTTCTTCGCGGACTCGGCGGTCAAATTCGCTGAATTCCCCAACCGACGTTACTTTTTGCAGTGACAGCATAGACAGACGATGGGGTGCGGGGAGAAACTTTTTCGAGGGTGTTGCCCCGACACGCTGGCTGGGAGAGTCTGGGGTGAGCAGGGAAGGGTATGCTCTTTCGATTTCGAGCAATCGGTCATACAGGTGGTCATACTCTGCATCGGAGACTTTTGGTTTGTCCTCTACATAATAGAGCCGGTTGTGCCGTTCGATATCGGCTTTGAGCTTCTCGTATTCTGACAATATGGCAACAGAGGGATATGGCATACCAGACAATTAAGTTTGTTTGATACTACGGGTCAACCGGAGACAGGATAATGTCCAGTGCGCTGTGGCTGTCCCCAACTCTATCATTGCATCAACAAACTCATATCCTCGTCTATTCACACTCCTGACCTGTGCGCCCCCCTGTTTTTGTTGATAACATCTCAATACATAATAGCTTTGAGGTTCTGATCGACCGCCGTGACAGACCCCCGCAACTTATCCGGACGGTTGTAGTACAAAGAAGGAAGGCGAGTTACGTATGATAATTTCAGTCTCGGGTTCAATTTGGCAGATTGTAGGCGAATCGTCCGCCTTCGGCGTATTCATCTTGGGTACGCTGTTGTTCATGTCGCTGGTTTCCTGGGCGATCATTTTCGCCAAATGGCGAGAGTTTGGCCGGGTTCAATCCGACACCAACCGATTCGCAGTCCAATTTGCAAAATCTAAGAAACTTGGCGACTCGCTCGGTCAGGCAAAATCCTGCCCCAATTCGCCCCTTTCACGGCTATATATGGCCGGCTACGACGAAGCTGTTTCAATCTACGAACAGAAAAACGCCCGCAACGGCCAACAACAACAGCGAATCGGATTGGACAGCGCTGATTTTGAAATTGTCGAAATGGCCATGGAAAAAACTCTTGTCGATGAGGTAGGTAATCTCGAACGACGCATAATCTTCTTGGCGACCACCGCATCTGCCGCGCCATTTCTCGGACTTCTCGGAACGGTAGTAGGCATTATGGATGCTTTCTGGTCGATCGGAGAACGTGGTTCCGCTTCTCTGGCAGTTGTAGCGCCGGGTATTGCAGAAGCGCTTTTAGCCACAATTGTCGGTCTCGGCGCGGCGATTCCTGCAGTTATGGCCTTTAACTGGGCGAATAGCAAGACCAAGCGATTTAACGATGTCTCCTATGCGTTCATTCTCGATTTCATTTCGAGGGCGAAGAAGGAGCAAATGTGATCCGTCGCCCTCGTTATCGGCAGTATCACTCGATGGCCGATATCAACATCGCCAACCTTGTTGATGTCTGCCTGGTGCTGTTGATTATTTTCATGATCTCCGCGCCATTATTGCAATCAGGTATCGAAGTCGAACTGCCAAAAACAGTCGCCAAACCGATCACTGAAGAATCCTCGGGAGTGGTTGTAACAATTGACAAGAAGGGCGGAATATATATCAACGACGTATTTCACCGCTTTGATCAGTTCGGCGTGGCCCTCGACAAGGAAATGAAAGCCAAGGGAACAACGTCTGTTTATTTGCGGGGTGATTCGGCCATCGCCTACGGCACCGCGATCAGTGTCATAGGCAAGATGAAAGAGATGGGCATCGAATCGATTGGACTGGTGACTGGCCACGACGACAAAAAAGCGGCGGGCGCCCGAAAGAAGTGATCCGCTATGCGGCGAGAACTGATTTTCTCCATCGTATTTCATGTGTTTGTCGTCGGAGCGCTCTATGCCTCGGGACAAATTATTCCATCGAGGAAACTTGATCTTGGCGAGGTGATCCGAGTCTCTATGATCTCTCTCCCGGATCTGCCGCCTTCGGACAAACTCCCCGCTGATCCGCTCTCAATCCCCAAAGCTGTTCAGGCCGAAGAACCAGCGATGTCGATTTCAGACCCCAAAGCGAAGGCCATTGCCACACCAGAAAAGAAAAAGACTCCTCCTGCCAAAAAGAAATCTGACAAGAAGCCATACAAGGGTCAAACCGCCAAAGGAGAAGAACCCAAAGAGGGTTCAGTCGATGGGAACACCGATGTCGCTGAGGCGGCCGGCTCACCATTTGCCGGAGCGACGGTCGACAACGCCGCTTTCGAATATCCTTATTGGTTTACTCAGGCCTTTTACAAAATCCGCACAAATTGGCAGAACCCGATCGACGCCGATGGCGCAATTGTGTGTGTCGTATATTTTCAGGTGCTGGCGTCGGGTCGGGTAGTTGAAACAAAGATCGATAAATCATCGGGAATTGCGGCCTTCGACGATGCCTGCGTAGTCGCCGTTGAGCGATCATCCCCCTTTCCTCCGTTTCCCCGCGAATTCACCGATGAAATTCTGGGGATCACCATTCCATTTAAATACCAACCGGGACAATAAGGAAATTTCATGAGAACATTATTCATGCTCGCTTGCGCTCTTATCTGTATGTTCAATTCTGCCTCAGCCCAATCTGACGCCAATGTCCGGAACATACCCTTTGATACCATTCGCACCGGTGAGGTTCAGCCGACCGCTATCGGCGTTGAGGAGATGAAATATATCGGCACCCAATACATCACCAAAGACGACTCCGGTTTCATGCGGGCCGCCACCGGTATTGTGAAATTCGACATTGAATTCTACTCCGATTTTGAACTTGTCGAGATCGACTCGTTTTATATCCGCACTTATGAAATCAAAGTGATGGACCTTTTGGCATGGGAGCGTCTCGGCGCCACCCGTTTGGTCCGACTCGAAGCCGAGTTCCCCGGTGCTAATATGCGAGTCCGCTGGCGACTGCTCGATACCCAGCACGATCAAGAGATTGCTAAAGGAGTTGTAGAGAATACCAAGTCACACTGGCGCGATGTCGGCCATGATGTCGCCAACGAAATCGTCCGCTCCCTCACCGGCGACCGAGGAATCTTCAGGACCAAAATCGCCTATTGCAAAAAAGTCGGAAAAGGGAAAGAAATTTGCATTGCCGATTTCGACGGAGCCAACGAACAGCGCCTCACGAGCAACGGTTCGATCAACATTTCTCCCTGCTGGACTCCCGATGGTCGCGAACTATATTTCACTAGCTTCGTTGGTGGCCCCGCCCAGATTTACAAAGTCGATATAACCTCAAGGAAAACCACAAAGATTGCCGCGTTTAATGGAATAAACTCCGCCCCGGCCGTTTCCCCCGACGGCGCCCGGCTTGCCTGCGTTCTTTCCAAAGACGGCAACTCGGAAATCTATGTGCTCGACATCAACGGCCGAATCATCAAGCGAGTTACCAACACAACCGCCATCGAATCCGGCCCGACCTGGTCGCCAAATGGTGCGATGCTGGCCTTTTCATCCGACCGAACCGGCGCGCCACAGATTTACGTTTCCGACGCCGACGGCATCCGCATCAACCGACTCACCTACGAAGGCCGCTACAACGATTCCCCTATCTGGTCAATTCGCGGAAACCGGGTAACCTTTGTCAGTCGTACAAAAGAAGGCCGCTTCGATCTGGCCTCGATAGACACCTCTGGCCACAATCCACACCTGATGACTGGCTTTGGGCAAAATGAAAACCCGCACTTTTCCCCAGATGGCAAGCATATCGTTTTCGCCTCAACTCGCTTGGGCGGGAGTGACATTTTTACGATGGACGCCTCTGGCCGCAACCAGAGAAGAATAACGACTTCGGCCGTTTGCTCAAATCCGGTGTGGGGGCCGATGAAATAAGTTGGCAACTCCGACGTTCATTCGGAGTTAGTTGCGACGAGTGACTTCACCCTGAGCTTGTCGAAGGGTCTATCTCCTGTCAGCTGGCAAGAGGCTTCGACAAGCTCAGCCTGAAGTAAGAGAAAATCATATTGAAATTTAGTAGAGTACTCCAATCTTTAGCAAACTAAACCCTGAGCTTGTCGAAGTCCTGAGGCGGTGACGAAGTGTCGAGGGGTCCGTAGCTGAGTGAAATGAGGCTTCGACAGGATCAGCCTGAATTCCATTGAAATCAACTGCAACCCTTGCAACCTTTGGCATCACATACACATACAACCGAAAAACTTGCGTCATTTTTGTTCCAATTTTTGTTGACCAACAACGGCAACCCTTTCTATCTTACCGCATATAAGTTTATATGAGATGCAGTGGATAATACTATTTGTTACTACATGAGAAGGGAATCACGATGAAGAAAACGACGCTCTTATTCTTGCTTATCGCTACAATCGGCACAGCTTTTATTTTGAATGCGTGCAAGCCAAAGACACCGATTGCACAACCTGAAACACAGGTTGAGCCGAGCAAGCCGGAAGTCCAAAAGGAAGAACCCAAGCCACAACAAGAACAGCCGGTAGAAACGCTCCGCGAAGAACAACTTCGCACGGTCTATTTTGATTTCGACAAGTACAACCTTCGCACCGATGCCAAAGCCGCTTTGGATGCCAACTCAGCGCTTTTGCTCAAGTACACCAACGTGATCATCAAGATCGAAGGTCACTGCGACGAGCGTGGTACAGTCGAATACAACTTGTCGCTCGGCGAAAAGCGCGCAAATTCAGTGATGGATTATCTCTCCGGTCTTGGTGTCGCGTCCAGCCGGGTAACCGTTATTAGCTACGGCAAAGAACGCCCGGTCGACGCCGGTCACAGCGAAGACGCATGGTCGAAAAACCGCCGCGCCGAGTTCAGGGTCATTTCCCAGTAACTGTCGTGAAATGATAAAACCATGAAATTATTCAGCAATGAATCGAAAGCCGCCGTCATTCTGACGGCGGCTTTCTGTATCGGACTCGCTCTTACCGGGTGTGTCACCAAGCGGGACATTGAAGAAGTCAAAGACTCTCTTCACAGTATCCGAAAGCAGAATGTCGAAACCCAGGGGTTAGTCCAGCGAATGGATTCGATCATTACCGAAAGCTCCCAATCCAACGCCCGGCTTACCACTGAAATCCGTACTTCGGTCTCAGACCTCCAGCAGTCAATTGCTCGCCTGCTTGAGAATTACAACGACCTGATGCAGAAGCTTGATGCCATTTCTCGCACTAAAGAGAAGGTGATTATCAATCCCTCTCCCGGAGCGCAGGGCGCCGAGTCGGCGAAATCATCCACCGACTGCATCGCTCTGTACGACGACGCCTTTATTCTTGTTCACGGTTCAAAGTATGATCAGGCGATCACGGCTTTCCGCAGTTTCCTCGATTCCTGTCCGAAAAATGATAATTCAGCCAATGCCCATTTCTGGATCGGCGACTGTTTTTACTCGAAAGAGAAATACACCGATGCCGTCAAAGAGTTTGAATATGTTTTGGATCACTATACTGATGCCGCTGTAATAGTGAAAACAATGTACAAACTCGGTCGTTCCAAGCAGGAACTTGGCAAAAAAGAGGAAGCCCGCAAGGTGTACAAAAAAATCGTAGCCGACCATAAAGGCACGCTCGAGGCCAGGCAGTCGGAGGAACGTCTTAAAGAATTGAAGTGAGTGACTATGCCAGCCGCTACGCTCAAAGTTGTCATATCTCCCCCGACCCGACCAAAACAGCCAGGCCGGGGGTTTTATCAATTGGAAGAGGACTCCCTTTATGTTCCTATCGGAGCCTACTCTTCGAACCGGCGATTTTTTTCAAGTATCGAATCAGAATCTGTCCGGCTCGATATGGAGAAAACCGGCGAACTGCTCTTTATCGAAATCTCGCTTCCTCGAAAGAAATGGAAAGTCGAACAGAATCTGGTGGTCCCAGATCACGCCTCTCCTGCCGATCTTCGCTGGCTTGATTTTCGTGCCGAGTTTGATAGCCCACCAGTGCTCACCAATGCCGACAAGTCCGTTGTGTGTGTAAAGTTCTCCTCTGAAAAACCTGCGACCGCCCACCTGCTGGCCGAATCAGTGATAGCCGAGACAACTGACAAGTCCCATGTCTGCCGAATGTGGATTACAGACATGATTGACGATGCCGGCGGACGCGAGATCGCCGCGTTCCGCAAACTACACACAGCCGGCTGATGATATTTTCTCTGCCTGTCTGAAAGAGGGGTAGACAGGAACTTGTCGAAGGGTCTATCCTAAATTAATCATCTCGAAGAAATTACCCAGCAATCGATAATTGAAGCGTCGGATTTCGTCGGCATGCGCCTGAAATGACTTGATAATCGTATGGGGATCGGTCTCAATCTCTGTCAGTTCAGATGCGTAGGTCTCGCACCAGATCGGTAGTTTATCGGCTGAGGCCTCAAAGTGAAATTGCAACCCGACCGCGTTTCCAACCCGGAACGCCTGATTCGCGCACTTGTCGCTTTCGACAAGATTCTTCGCGCCAAAAGGAATTCGGAATGTTTCACCATGCCAATGGAACGCCTGAAACTCCGTCGGAAATCCGGCAAAGATCGGATCTGCATGGCCATCGGAAGTCAGCCGAAGCGGAAAGGTTCCGATTTCTTTCACTGGATTTCGTTCCACCTTCGCTCCAAGCACCCGCGCAAGCAATTGGGCGCCGAAACAGATTCCCAGATACGGACGGTTGTGCCGCACGGTTTCAGCGACAAACGCGTAGAGATGTTTCAGGTACTCGTAATTCGGCGTGTCGTTGACCGATAGCGGACATCCCATAGTAATTGCGGCCAGATAATTCTCGCCGTTCGGAATCTTGTCGCCTCGCCAGGGGTGAACGATTTCAAACGGCATCTGACGTTCGGACAAGTAATCGCCGATTTTTCCGGGGGATTCTATCTCGTGATTTTGGATTATCAGGACTGGTTTCATGGGGAGAATATAGGTTTTGGTGCGTTGAAAACAAAGAAGCCGCTTTTCCGGCTGGTGGCACACACGCTTTAGAGGTTGTTGAAAATACCCCTCACCTGTCCCTCCGGGACATCCTCTCCCACTGGGAGAGGAATATGTGTTTAATATTGCTAAGAACTTTGGCCGTACTCCTTCTCCCATTGGGAGAAGGTGGCCGAAGGCCGGATGAGGCTTCTGAATCCCCGAAGGGGGATGAGGGGGGCGGGGAGAGAAGTTCTTTGCGACTTTGCTAGGCTTTTCTTAACCCACCCGTTGGGTGAGGTACACACCTACAAAAGCGCCTTCACATACTCCGGCAACGCGAATGCCGCCGAGTGAATGTCTTTGTTATAATAACGGGTTTTCGGTTTCTGGCGATCGTATCGTTTGGCGTCGA
>CXWL01005676.1_pt1 | contig 69674 bp, 73 predicted proteins | sample 590931 | NCBI WGS metagenome assembly CXWL01 (sample SAMEA3498368, study PRJEB10139) | groundwater metagenome | biome: water well; material: biofilm material | place: Germany | collected 2015-04-27
GGAGTCTTACGTTGATTGAATGCTGCGGTCTGCAGGAGAGACCCACCCTCCCCCCCAACCCTCTCCCTTGAAGGGAGAGGGGGTGGCTGGACGATTTACAAATCCGCATGATATGATTGGCAGGGGAGACTAAACGAGCCGTCGCTTTAGGCCTTTGCAAACCGGGCGACGGAATCATCCTTTAAGAGGGTACCGTACATGGCCAAGATGTTTTACTCCGCCAAGGAAGCGGCGGAGAAGTTGGGACGGAACGAGAACGACCTCAAAGACTTGGTCCGCGCGGGCAAGCTCCGCGAGTTCCGGGACGCGGGAACGGTAAACTACAAAGTCAGCGACGTGGATTCGCTGTCCAAAGGTTCACCGCCCGCTCCCAAGCCGGGGGCGGCACCGGCGAAGTCTGGAGTTTCCAAGTCTCCGGCCGGCAGCAAAGCGGGATCGTCCATTTCCAGCGCCTCACAAAGCGGCGAGATTCTTCTGGAACCGGCCGAAGACTCCGGCATTTCTCTGATGCCTTCGGGCAGCGACATCATGAGCCTGGAGGCGGTCGATGCGGATGACACAGCCGTGGGGGCCAGGGCGCAGCGGCGCAAGAAGGAAGGGTCCAAGGGGGGGTCGTCAGTTCCATCGGTTGGCATCAATGTTTTCGACGACGATGAGCTTGACGAGCACGTGGACCCACTCGCCCAAACCGCGGTAACGGACGTGGCGGGTCTGGCGTTGGATGGCATTGGCAGCGGGTCGGGAATTTTGGATCTCACTCGCGAGAGTGATGATACGTCGCTTGGCGCAGAGCTCCTTGAAGAAATCTACACCGGCGAGGAAACCGTCGAGGAAACCGGCGGGACCATGGAGATGGGCGACGACACTCGTGCCGGCCTGGATGAGGCCGTCGGTGTCAAAGAGAACGCCGAAGAGGCCGTCACTCCGAAGCGCAAGGAGAAGGGCGGGGGGACGACCGTATCGACCGCAATCCGCCCACGGACCACGGCCACAGCGACCACTGTGGTCGAGTATGCCCCCGACGCAGTTTCGGCAAGTCTGACTGCGGCGATGGTGGTGGCCGTGGCGGTGATGTGGATCGCCGGCATAGCGGCTATGGCCATGCTACAGGGCGTCACTCCGTCGCTGGTGGGCTGGATGCATTCCAACCTGATGATCTTTGCCGGGGCGGCGCTGGGTGTGACGGGCATCGCCGCGGCGATCGCGTACTTCATGGCCAAGCGATCGGAGTAAGTTACCGTTTTTTAAACCACGAAGGCCACGAAGAAAAACAAGGGGTTAGGGGTTGGGGTTAAGGACCTAGTGGACCGACACAACAAATTCTGCGGGTGCGTTTTCCAAGGCCGGACCACTGCTCGCAGAGCAGTGGCACACCTCAGGCCCGCCGTTGCAAAGCTTTTCTTCGTGCCTTCGTGGTTCATAACGCCGTAGACTTTGTTTCAGTGCCCACGCCGGCTATGAATCGTTCCGCGGTGATTTTTGACCTCGACGGGACGCTCACCAAACCCTACCTCGATTTCGATTTGATTCGCGCGGAAATAGGAATTCAATCGGGGCCGATTCTGGAAGCCATTTCCGCGATGACTCCTGTCGAGCGTACGCGGGCTGACTCGATTCTGACGCGGCATGAATGGGAAGCAGCCCGCGCCTGCGAACTTCATGAGGGCGCCGTTGAGATCGTTGCGCACTTTCGTAATAAGGGTCACCCAGTGGCACTGCTCACGCGGAACACACGGCCGATTGTCGAATACATTTTGAGCACGAACGGGTTTCACTTCGACGCCATCCGCACACGCGAGGATGGTGCGATCAAGCCATCGGCGGAGCCGGTGTTATCGTTATGTGAGGAGTTCGAGGCCGTGCCTGCGCAAAGCTGGGTGGTGGGGGATTATCTTTTCGATCTTCAGTCGGGGCGGTCGGCAGGAACGCGAACGGTTCTGATGATCGGAGACGGCAAGCTACCCGCATTTGCTTCGCTTGCCGATCGGGTCATTCGCCGCTTGCGCGAATTGCCGGCGATCATTGCCGGTCTGGATTAGTGGGAAGAGGCTGAGGTTGAAGATCAGGGGGTGTTTGTCGCCGTTCTTGTGAATCTGCCCCCGGCTCTTTGCTCTTGGCTGCATTTGCCGGTGAAGCGCCGCCTGCCTCCGTCTTTTTTGTCTCCGGTGGAACCGCCTTGGCCGTAGCCCGTTGGTCGCCCGTGGGCACCTGCTCGATGCGGGCTTGCAGTTCCTTGAACATTTCATCGATGGGGCCATACAGGCGATTGAGCTGGTCCTTGATCTCCGCGAGTTCGTCGTCGGCGCCGCGATTCGACGCGATTTTGCCTTCCAGCCGGTTGATTTCGTCGCGGTAGCGATCGCGGTGGGCCGTGGCACGATCGCGGAGCTCAGTCAGGCACGATAAGACCGTAGTCCGCTGGCCCGGGTCGAGGCCATACATGGAAATGAAATCGGCGGCATAGCGTTGCCAGGAATCCAGCTCCAAGTCGATCGGGTCAGCGGGCTGCCTGTCGATCGCGTGCCGTTTTTCTTCCTGCTCAGTATCCTTGGCCTCGCGTTCTTTTCTGCGTCTTCTTCGTTCGTCGCGACGGGCCTCCCGGTCGGGGCCGATGGGCTCCCAAAAATCATCAGGCTCGAACTCGCCCTTTTCCCATTGGGTGAATTTCTGTTGAGCGAATCCCAGCCCGACCTTCATTTGGATTGCGTCGATTTCAAACTTGATGCGTTGATTGGGGCGCAGAATTTCGCGGTATTCCGACGTGCCCTCTTCGATTTGTTTCGTCGCTTTGTCGAAGAATGGCCGGGCACGTCTGGCCCACTCCTGAACGTGCGTTTTGGTTGGCGGAGTGATTTCCATCCGCATTTCGAGAAACTCGTTAGTCAGGGGCTGGATGTCCTCACGGTTGTCGTCCAGGAATTTCGTCCAGCGCTGCACGACGACCTTGCGCGTCTTCTCGCGCTGCTGGTCATCCAGGTCGTATTCGTAGCCGGCCTCCTCGGCCCAGCGGGTCAGCATGAGCCGCAGCAAGTTGGGCGATGGCCACAGACCTTGTTCGATGTCAGCAGGGGCGTTGGCAGTGGTTTCGTGGGACGGCGGATTCTCTTCTGGTTGTTGGGCGAAAGCTGGCGGGCTGGCAAAAAATGCGCCGAACAAGGCAAGGATTGCAACTCGTCGCAGTTGTCGCCCGCATCCAGGGGAAATGCCGATATCATCCATAGCAAACCTCGTCGAGGAACCAATGCCCACACAACGAATTGTCTCCATTGTCGTGCCTACCTTCAACCGATTCGAGCGGCTGCGAGTTTGCATCGACAACATTCGACGTGGCGTAACGGTACCCACGGAAGTGATTGTCGTGGACGGTGGGTCGCAAGATGGTACGCGGGATTGGCTTGGGAAGCAGCACGACCTGACGGTCATCCTGGAAGATCGGCGGGCAGGTGCGGTGGCGGCGTTCAACAAGGGGTTTAGGGCCGCCACAGGGCACTATGTGATGTGGCTCAACGACGATGCTTTTCCGCTGCCGGGGAGCGTGGAGGCGGCTTTGGAGACGCTGGAGAGGCCGGACCTTTCCGATGTGGGGATGGTTGCGTTTTATCATAACTGGCACTCTGAGCGGAATGTTCTCGACCGCGTATTTCATGAGGAAGAATCGTACGAGCTTTGCCACGTGCGCGGTTACCCCTATGCGAACTTTGGGCTGCTCCGCCGATCGCTGTTGGAAAGAATCGGCTATGCCGATGAGCGATTTTATTTCTTCGGTTTCGATCCCGATCTTTCGCTGAAAATTCAGTTGCAGGAGGGGCTTGAAATCGTGGGTTGCCGCAAGGCGCTGGTTCATCACGACGAGCATCACGACGAACGAAAAGTCGCTGATCTGGTTCCCGGGCGAGAAGACAATGAAAAACTATTTGCCAAATGGAAACAGTTGCCGCCGCCCGGCCAATATGCGGATCCGACCCCGGGGTATCTCAAGATGCTGTCTCGCCGCGGTTTGACGGAATGTCGCGGGGCGCAAGCCGAATTGCCTATTCCGATTTCCGGCTAAGCCACCGCTGATCGCGGTCCCCACTGCGATTCGAGATAGCGAACAAGGCCGTCGAGGCCCACGGCGCGCGAACCCTTGAGCCAGACCACATCGCAAGGGCGAAGGACCGATCCGACAAGCCTTTCTGCGGCGGCCACATCGGCGCACGAAATCGTCTGCAATCGTCGAAGGTCAGGGGCGGTTAGTGCAATGGCCTCGGTCATGGCCTGTCCCACCCCGATGAGCACGTCCACGCCCGCGCGTTCTGCCGAGGCCACGATCTGGCCGTGGAGCTGGGGCGTATGGTGTCCAAGCTCCAACATGTCGCCCAGGATGAGAACGCGGCGATTGCCGTCGGCCATTCGGAGGGTTTCGATGGCTGCGGCGACGGAGCCGGGGTTGGCGTTGTAGGCGTCGTCGACGATGGTGATTCCGCCGGTTTCGATGACGCGGGTGCGGCCTTCGGGGGGGACGAAGGTGCGAAGGCGATTGATGATCTCTTCACAATCGATGCCGAACCATCTTGCTACTGCGAAGGCGGCCGTGGCGTTGGTGGCATGGTGGGCGCCGGGCATGGGGAGTTTGACGGTGAACCTACCGTCCAGAAGAAAACTGCTTTGATGAATGGTCGAACGGCGGTCGGCGACCTGGAGTCGTGCCGCAGGGTCGGTGCCGATGGTTACGAGCCGGGCGCGTTGCACCCGCGACAGGAACGGCCGGATTTCGGGCCGGTCGATGTTCACCACAGCCAGGCCGCCCAGACGAACGTATTTGAGCAACGAGCTTTTTTCGTCGGCCACACCGTGTACGTCGCCCAAACCCAGCAAGTGCGCTTCCGCGATCGAGGTGACCACGCCGACTTCGGGTGAGGCCATTGCGGACAACTCTGCGATTTCTCCGACCGCACTCGTCCCGATTTCCGCGACGAGGTATTGATCGCCGGCCTCCGCGGACAAGAGCGTCAACGGTAAGCCGATGCGGTTGTTAAAGCTTTTCGGCGAGGCGCGGCCTTTGAGCGATTCGCCAAGCACATGATCGATCATGCACTTGGTGGTGGTTTTTCCGTTGCTGCCGGTGACGGCGACTACGACCGTGCTGACGGGCATTACCACGCGGCGATAACAAGCCGCGAGGCGACCCAGGGCCTGCACCGTGTCATCGACGATGAGCGTCCGGTCCCGGCACGATTTCACCAGGGGCAACCCCGCAAGGTCACCGATGGCGGCGACTGCGCCTTGCTCGATCGCTTGATCGATATATTTGTGTGCGTCGTGATTCGGGCCGCGAATGGCGACGAACAAATCCCCCGGCTTGATGTCGCGGGAATCCGTCGAAACGCGAGTCACCAAGACGTTTGCGGCGCCCGATTCCATCCGGGCGTCCATTGCGGCCGCCACGTCGCTGAGTCGCATGGGGATCATGTCACTTCCTCCTGAAGTGCCGGTTGTTTCGATACCTCTATTTCTTGCAGAGCCTCGCGGGCAACCTCCGCGTCGTCGAAGGGCAGAACGCGGTCGCCCACCAATTGATAATTTTCGTGCCCTTTGCCGGCAATCAGAACCGTATCGCCTTCACAGGCTTCGTTGATGGCAGAAAACAGGGCTGTCCGCCGATCAATTTCTGTCTCGACCCGGCAGTTGGAATTCCGTGGAAACCCGGCAGAAATCTGCTCGATGACGGCGGAGGGGGATTCCGTGCGGGGGTTGTCGCTGGTGACGAAGGCGATGTCAGCCAATTCCGCAACGACGGCGGCCATGCGCGGACGCTTGCCCCGGTCGCGGTCTCCGCCGCAGCCGAACACGCAAATCAACCTGCCCGGAGTCAGTGGACGCAAGGCGGTGAGCACGTTACGCAGCGCGTCATCGGTGTGCGCGTAATCCACAAGCACGGAGAACGGACAGCCGTCTGGTTCCACCCGCTGGAGTCGGCCCGGAACGCCTTGAACGGATTCAAGCCCCTGTCGAATGGCGTCCAAAGGAAGCCCCAATTCCAAAGCAGTTGCCGCTGCCGCCAGAGCATTGGCGACATTGTGCGTTCCGATTAGCGGCAGTCGGATGGGCACGCGAGCATTTGTTGCGCAAAGCACGAAACTGCTGCCCGAACGGTCGAGAAGTTGCAACTCTCCGCACACGTCCAGGCGCTGCGATTCCATTCCATAAGAGACAACCGGTGCATTCGAGGACGATGCAAATTCAGCACCACGCGGGTCGTCGGCATTGATTACCGCGACCGCATTACCAGGTAGCATTTCGAACAGTCGCATCTTGGCCGCTGCGTAGGCGTCCATGGTTGCGTGATAGTCGAGGTGGTCGCCGGTGAGATTGGTGAAGACCCCGGCGGCGAAGTCGAGGCCATCGCACCGCCCTTGATCCAACGCGTGCGAGGAAACCTCGAATACCGCATAGTCGGCGCCGGCATCGCGAGCGGCGGCCAGACATTCGCAAAGCTCGATTGCGCCTGGGGTCGTGAGCGGGGCGGCACGCTTGTGCGAAATTAAATCGTACTCCACGGTGCCGAGCATCGCGGGCTGGTGGCCGGCCGCCTTGAGGATTGATCGGAGCAGCCAGGTGACTGTGGTTTTGCCGTTGGTGCCGGTGATGCCGATTAGTTTGAGCGGGCTTGGGGAGTCGCCACGGAGTCCGTGAAACGCGGCAGCCAGGTGCGAAAGGGCCCGTCGCGGATCGGCTACTCTAACCGTTGGAAGACCAGTCGAATCGGGTACATCCGGTCCACAAATGATTGCCGAAGCGCCGTTCGAGCAGGCTTGTTCAATGAATCTGGCGCCGTCTTGCCGAGTGCCGGGGATGGCCACAAAGCAGGCGCCTGGCCGTACTTTTCGTGAATCATCGGTCAACGAGGATAACAAGGCGCGAGGTATCGGATCGCCGCCAATGGGTACGACGCCGGCGGCCGCCATCAGATCGGAAAGATTCCGGGGTGGATTCGACATTCCGTTGCAACCGGCATCCGGCAAACAAGCGTCCATTCTCGCAAATCCGCGCTTATACTCGGTTTTTGCGAGAATCTCAAGTTTACGCCGGCTCGTAGTTAATCATCGGGAGAGCGACAGGGTTTTCAACACCACATGGATTGTCACATCAGGTGCCGACGCTTCAGGCCGTGGCACCGAGCGTCCATTCTCATTTCATTGACATCGTCGGGCGATGGCCGCAGAATTCAAACTTCCTGCATGGTTCAGGCGTCCTCACGATTCGGAGATTTCCATGGCTCAATCGTCGCAAACAGTTGTAAATGGCGGATGGCTTAAGGCAAGCGGCCTTCAAGATATCGCTCGAAGTTTGGGATTGGCGGTGCACCCGGCCAAGCTGGGTCTGGCTTTAGCTGGCATCGTTGCGACGCTGGCTTATGGCGGCCTGTTGGATTGGATGTGGACTCGGAATACAGGCGTCCCATCCAACACCATCTCGCAATACATCGCCGCTCACGAGCGGGGCCAGGTCTATGTTGAGGCCTCCGGGACGGAGGGAATATTTCAGGCTTGGCGCGACCATGCGCAGCAATCCATTCAAGGGCTTTTGACCACGCCCGTGAGCGCCCAGTCGCCGGGTGGGCTTCTTAGCATGGGCGCCCGCCATCTTTCGGAACTGGGCCGGGGGGTTTGGTGGATGGTTCGGTTTCATCCATTCTTTTTCGTTTTGTTTGCACTGGGAGCTTTGTTCATCTGGGCCCTTGCGGGGGGCGCGATTTGCCGGATCGCGGCGGTGCAGTTTGCTCGCGACGAAAAGATCACCGCGCGCGAAGCGCTGAGCTTTGCCTGGAAACGCCTGGTGGGGGGGTTCATGCTGGCCCCGCTCATTCCGATCGCATTTATTTTCCTGGTGACGGTTGTGCTGATTCTCGGGGGCGTTTTTCTGCGTATCCCCGTGCTGGGTGATCTGGTGGGCGCGCCGTTATTTCTTTTTGCACTCCTGGGTGGGTTGATTATTGCCGTTCTGATGGTCGGGATGCTGGTGGGGGGCGGATTGTTCTGGCCTGCCGTGGCGGTCGAGGGTTCCGACGCGTTCGATGCGTTTTCGCGGAGCCTGGCGTATCCATTCTCGCGGCCTTGGAAGACGGTTTTGTATTTTCTCATCACGGGCATTTACGCCGTGGTTTGCTGGCTCGTCGTTAATTTCCTGGTGCATGGGGCTGTTTCGATTACGCGCGGAATCGTCTCGTGGGGCACGTCTCCGTTCGGGTGGTGGCGGCGAGAAGGGGACGCCAGCAAGCTTGAGGTTCTCTGGCCGCTTGGCGGAACCAGCGGTCTGCATCGCTGGCCCGATTGGCCGCAACTTGGTTTCTTTGATGAATTCTCCGCAGTGATCATCGGTATTTACGTTTTGCTGGCCATGGGGCTGACCTGGGCGTTCTTGTTTTCCTTTTGTCTTTCATCGGAGACGATTATTTATTTCCTGCTCCGCCGCGACGTGGACGGCAACGATGTGAGCGACATCCATTTTGACGAGCCAAAGAGCGGCGGTTCGGGGGATAAGAAATCGCCGGGAGCGACCGAGCAAGGTGGGCATGGTGTTTCGTTACCCGTGACCGGGGCTCCACCCATTCCTTCTGCTTAACGATGCTTATGCCCCTCATTGTCCCATTAGGACCATTGTTTGGCGGTCTTTTGGGCGGGGATTAGATTAGCCGTCCAAGGAGACGTCCATGACCGTGCAACTTGCATCGAAGACGGCATTTCAGCGAATCGCGGACACCGTTCTTTCCAATTCCCGGGCGGAGCATACATCGGTTTCGTTTACTGATTCCGAATCGTCCACGCTGCGGCTGGCCAACAACCAAGTCGCGCAGAATGTTTCGGTTCGCGAACCGAACGTGAGCATCCGCGCGGCGTTCGGCAAGAAACACGGCAGCGCCTCGACCAATCGGCTTGATTCCCATTCGCTTTTGGAAACTTTGCGGCGGGCTGAGACCATCGCACGTCTCGCGCCCGAAGACCGCGAATACCTGCCGCCGCTCCCGCCGCAGAAATACATCGACGTTCCCTCGTATCGGAAACCCACGGCGGCCACGACACCCGCCGAGGTCGCTCGCAAAGCCAGACCCGTGATCGAGCAATGCGAAAAAAACGGACTGGTTGGCGCGGGGATTTTGAGTCATTCTATTTCGGCGAGGGGCCTGGCCGCATCGAGCGGCCTGTTTGGATATTCGCAATCCACCGAAGCCGAGTTTTCGCTGACGGCGACGGCCGGCGATAGTTCCGGGTGGACGTACAACAGCCATCGGGACATCGACGCGCTGGACATCGCCCGGCGTACGAGTCGCGCGGTCGATAAGGCGGTTGCGTCGAAAGAACCGCGCGAGCTGCCGGCGGGTCATTACCCGGTGATTCTGGAACCGGCGGCGGTGGCGGGCGTGTTCGGGCCGCTCATGTTCGCGCTGAATGCGAAGAGTTATTTCAGGGGTGATTCGGCGCTGGCCGGAAAGCTCGATTCGCAAATTCTGGATAATCGTCTGACGCTACGGACCGATCCGGCCCATCCCGATTTGCTCGGTGAGTCCTTCGATCAGGCCGGGCTGGCGACTCGCCCAATGGTCTGGGTCGAAAACGGCGTACTCAAGCAATTGTATTTTGACCGCTTCACCGCGCAGGAACGCGGAGTCGAGCCGACGCCGTTTCCCAGTGCGCCGGTGCTGAGTTTCTCGGCGGCCAGGCCGCGAACGATCGACGACTTGATCGCCGAGACCAAGCGGGCCATTCTCATCACCAACTTCTGGTACATCCGCTCGGTGGACCCCACCGACCTTACCATCACCGGGATGACACGCGATGGCACTTTTCTGGTGGAAGACGGCAGGATCGTCGCAGGCGTCAAGAATTTCCGCTTTCACGACAGTCCGCTGCGCTGCTTCGCGAACGTCGATGCCGCCACGCAGCCGATGGAATCCATCACCATGGAACGCGGCAAGATGTTGCTACCGGCGGTTTTGTTGCCGGACTTTCACCTGTCGAGCGTAACGAAGTTTTGACGGTGGCCCCACATGTTGGGTGTGCAGGAAGAGAATGCTCGTTGCTGGACCTGTGGATACCAGCTCCGAGGCCTCGAGGGAAGCACGTGCCCAGAGTGCGGACGGACATTCGATCCCGCTGACCCCTCAACATACGATCGTCGATGCCCGGCCAAACTGCGACGCAAACGAATTCGCAACGTTGTCTTGGTCCTTGCAGCGCTCGTGCTACTGGCGCCGCTGTTGTCAGGAAAACTGCTCAAAGGAAAGATCCTCCTTCGCTGCGCGGATTGTAGCACTGAACAAGTCGCCTACCGGTGGGAGCTTGGGTTGCCCAACTGGATTGGATTGCGATTGCCGGGAGTTCATTGGCGAACAGGCCCGCTGCGGAACGTCGATGAAAAGTCAGAAGCGTGCCAGGCGCACAATTTCAATCACGCCGCAGCCGAAATAGGGACCCCGGCATCTGCGATGCGGCTTTCATGCACCTGCGACGCAGGCTTCGAACCGGCTATCAACACCCAGGCCACCAATCTGGAAACGACGCTGGCCGTTCTGCGGAACGCGATGAACCCGCAGAACACGTCGACGTCGATTACGTGCGTGCCCAAAAGCCCTTGAGAATGTCACCTACTCGTATCGCAGCGCCTGCACTGGGTTCAGCTTGGAGGCGCGGATGGCGGGGTAGATGCCGCTGACGATGCCCACGAACGCGGCCAGGATGATGATCGGCATGCGATTGTCCGGTTTTCCTCTATCGAGCGTCACGAGGTTTTGAATGATTCATGTCGCACATGCGCCTATTTGCAAATCAGCGCCGCGAAGGCACAGTGAATGTTTACTGCGGGAGAGTCGACCTGCGCAGCCGCAAAATGAGCGTGGCGACGGATAGCAACGCCAGTGACAAGATCAGCAGACCCCACTCCGAGACGGCTGGAACTTGTACCGGTTGGCCGTTATGGCAGATGCTGGTGTCCCCGTAATACGTCCCCAGGAAGAACGAGTCGGGAGATACGCCTTCGCAGGCCATTTCATAGGTGACAACGCAAGAGGGCGCATTGCCGGGGAAGGTAGGCGTACAGGCCCCACTCGGCTGGTTGCAGGCGTCGCCGGGCCGCTGCATGAATTGCCACCAGACGGCGCCGACGTCCACGAAATCCACCGTGCCGTCACAGTTGACGTCACAACCGGTGGCGGCGAGGCACCCACCGCACTGACCAATTCGCGCGCAGTCGTATGTAATCACCGCATCGACGACATTGACGATCCCGCCGCTATTGTTGACATCTCCCGCGCAAGGACACACCGCCTGAACCGCCTGAGAGTTCAGGTACACAAACAGCATGCCGATTGCGAAGGGTACGGACGATCGCTTCATGACGATCCTTCCTCCCGGGCCCCCAGACCAAGTCCCCAAACCAACCGATGAATGAGAAATGAGCTCCTCCACGATAACCTGCCGTCGCTTGCGATTCAAGCCTGAAATCGGGTTTTGTTTGAATTTTGACCGTCAATCTCACTCATAAAGGAGAGCCTGCACAGGATTCAATTTGGAGGCGCGGATGGCGGGGTAGATGCCGCTGACGATGCCCACGAACGCGGCCATGACGAAGGCGGCCAGGATGATGATCGGCGTGTGATTGTCCGATTTTCATCTATCGAGCGTCACGAGGTTTTGAATGATTCATGTCGCACGTGCGCCTATTTGCAAATCAGCGCCGCGAAGGCACAGTGCAAAGTTTACTGCGGGAGAGTCGACCTGCGCAGCCGCAACAAGAGCGTCGCTCCTGCGACAAGGCCGAGCAGCGTCATTGCGATCAGCCCCCACTCAGAAACGGTGGGGACTGAGGGCTGGGGCTGGCCATTTTGGCAGGTGCTGCCGTTCCCGTAATATGTTCCCACGAATAACTGGCCGGTGCAGACTTCTTCATATGTGACAACACAAGGAGGGGCATTGCCGGGGTTGGTGGGCGTACAAGCGCCCCTGGGTTGATTGCAAGGGTCACCGGGATTATGAACGAATTGCCACCAGATGGCGCCAACGTCTACGAAATCGACCGTGCCATCGCAGTTCACGTCACAACCGTTGGCGGCGGTGCACCCAGCGCAAAGGCCAGCCCGCGCGCAGTCATAGGTAATTACGAGATCGACGAACTCGAGGATCCCGCTATTGTTGACATCTGCGGCGCAAGTGCACACCGCTTGAACCGCCTGAGAGTTCAGAGCAACAAACAGCATGCCGATTGCGAAGGGTACGGACGTTCGCTTCATGACGATCCTTCCTCCCAGGCCCCCAGACCACGTCCCCAAACCAACCGATGAATGAGAAATGAACGTCCCCATGATAACCTGCCGTCGCTTGCGAATCAAGCCTGAAATCGGGTTTTGCTTGAATTTCGACCGTCATTCTCACTCATAGCGGAGAGCCTGCACAGGATTCAATTTGGAGGCGCGAATGGCGGGGTAGATGCCGCTGACGATGCCCACGAAGGCGGCCATGACGAGGGCGGCCAGGATGATGATCGGCGGGGTGTAGGTCTTTAGCATTTCGGCGGAGAGCTTGCTCATCAAGTTGGCGATGGCCCAGCCGCAAACCACTCCGAGGGCGCCACCGAACATGCTGATGGTGCTGGCTTCGGCGAGGAACTGCTTGAGGATGTCCATGCGACGGGCGCCCACGGCAATGCGGACGCCGATCTCGCGAGTACGCTCCGTGACGCTGACGAGCATGATGTTCATGATGCCGATGGCACCGACGACGATCGAAATGCCTGCGATGCTGTAGAGCACCAGGCCGAAAATCTGCGTGACCTGGCCCAACTGCTGCTTGAACTGATCCTGGGTGAAGACGGTGAAGTCGTCGTCCTCGCCGGCCTTGATCTGGTGGCTGGCGCGGAGGCTGCGTTTCACTGCGTCGATGCAGAGAGGTACACGATCGGCGTTGGCACACTGGACCACGAGCATGGACAGATTTTTCTGCCCGAACATGCGCCCCATCATGGTGGACAGCGGCAGAATCACCTGATTATCCACTTCGACGAAACCGAGTGCGCCTTTTTCTTCCATGACACCGACGACGATGAAACTCTTGGTGTTGCTCCCGGCGGCGATGCGCACCGTGTCACCGATGGGGGAGCGAGCCCCGAAGAGGTCCTGGGCCACCTTTGAGCCAAGCACACAGATCATGGCGTTGCCCCGAACGTCCTCTTTGGTAAGGAATCGCCCATCCGCCACGGCGTAGTTGTTGATGGTTGAATACGATTCTTCCGCGCCGAGGATCGTGCCCCCGGTGTTTCGCTCGAAATACTTGACCTGCCCGCCGCTGCGATACTCCGGCGAGATGGCCAGAACCAGACCGGGATTGTCCTCGCGAATTTTCTCCGCATCATCGGGGACCAGGCTCAGTGCCTGTGTTTGGCGGGCCGCCCGACGATCGGAACCATTGAAAATCAGCACCTGGTCAGCGCCGAGGGTTTCAAATCGCTGAAGAATGTCTTTCTCTGCGCCCTGAAGGATCGACACGGCGGACACGACCGCACCGACACCGATGATGACGCCGAGCGTGGCCAGCATCGAGCGCACGAGGTTTTGCCGCAATCCGCGAAAGGCCATCAGGAGTATTTGAAAGTGAAACATGTTGAGCCTCGATCAGGTCCTTTGAATTGTGTCCGCTGGAGTAGTTCCGGTTTTCAGGCTCATTTTGTGGCGGAAGGCGCGAGTGTGGGCTTCCTGGGTGAGGCCCATGATTTCCTCGCGGCGGCGGTCGTCGATGGCGGTGTCTTCCTGGATGAGTCCGTCACGCATCTGAATCATTCGCTCGGCCTGGACGGCGATGTCCATTTCGTGGGTGACCAGCACGATGGTGATTCCGGCGGCATGAAGGTCGTGAAAAGTCTTCATGATTGCCTCCCCGTTCCTGCTGTCCAGGTTGCCGGTAGGCTCATCGGCAAGGATCAGCTTGGGCTGATTCACAATCGCACGGGCGATGGCGACGCGCTGGCATTCGCCGCCGGACATTTCGCTGGGCTTGTGGCGGGCGCGTTTGGCGAGTCCGACACGGTCGAGCGCGTCGAGAGCTGTTTTGCGGGCGAAGCCCTTGCGGGTGTAAATCAACGGCACCATGACGTTGTCGAGCGCCGAAGTGCGGTTAATCAGATTGAAGGTTTGAAACACGAACCCGATGTGCTGGTTGCGGGTTTGGGCGAGCTGCTTGTCGCCCATGGCGCTGATGATCTGCCCGCCGAACTTGAGAACTCCTGAGCTAGGCCGGTCGAGGCAACCCAGAATGTGCATCAACGTGCTTTTGCCGCTGCCCGAGGGGCCGGTGAGGCTGACAAATTCGCCGGCGGCGATGGTCAGGTCGACGCCATCGAGCGCGTTCACGACGGACTCGCCCATCACGTATTGCTTGCGAAGTTGAATGGCTTCGATCATCAGTCAGCATACGGGTGCTTTTGAACACCGGGGTATCCGCGCGGACTGAAGTCCGCGGCTCGCTCCGTAAGACTCGCTCTAGGTGCGCTTCTTTTCCTTTTCTTTTTCCGGCTTGGCGGGCAGCTTGATGTACACAAAGATTCCTTCATCGAGACCCTCAAGAACTTCAGAATAATTTCCGTTGTCGAGCCCGAACCGCACATCAACGAACTGCGTTTCGTGTTCCCCGGGCGGCGAATCGGGTTTGGGCACGTACACTCCGAGTTTGCCGCGCGGCCCTTCGCGAATCGCCTCGTTGGGGCAAAGCAGGGCATTCTGCACGTACTGTGACGTAAAGCTGACGTCGGCACGCATTCCGGTGAGCAGCTTGGAGCGGTTTTCGCTGGTGATGACCACATCGACCAGGTACGTGACCACCCCGGTGAGCGATTTGGGCTCCGGATAGATTCGCTCGATCACGCCGGCGAAGTCCTCGTCGCGGAAAGACTGCACGGTGATTGTGGGGGGATGCTGGACTTGGGCGATGGCTTCCTTGATGTCGGTAGGCATCTGTACATCGCTTTGGCGGCCTGGTATCGCCCAAGGAGGCGCGATCTCCCGGATGCGACCGATGTCCGCCTCGTCCACTTCGGCGCGAACCAGCACTTTCTGATCATCGAGCACCACGGCCAGGACCGTTCCGCCGGTAAGCGTTGTCTTTCCGCCCTGAATGACTTCACCGATCTGGGTGCGAACATCGGCTACGATACCGCTGATCGGAGAAACAATGTCCGTTTTTGAAAGTCGCTTCTCTGCGTCAGCCAGATTGCTCTTGGCGGCCTCGAAAGTCGCCTGCGCCCCCGTCATATCGTGTTCGGCCAACGGAACTGCGAGCCTGGCTTTTTCCAGGTTCGCCTGAGCCGCCTCAAGCTGCGCGACCTGCCGCTGGTGGTCGGTGGTGCGTTGTAGTATTTCCTCTTCGTTGGTTTGATCGGACGGGAGCTTCTTCACCTTGTTCAGTCGAAAAGAAGTAAGCTCTGCCAAGGGCGCGAGTTGATCGACCTGGGACTGCGCCGCGCGAAGGTCGGAGTCGCGAGCAAGGTCAACATGAATCCTGGCCGTGTCCAATCGAGCTTTGGCGCTTTGCAAATCCTGACTGGCACGGTTGATGCTGCGTTGTTCGTCGTCTTTTTGCAGGCGGATGAGCAATTCGCCTGCTTTGACCCGATCACCGGGGCGGCGGGCAATCTCGATGACCTCGCCGCTGGCCTCGGACTTGATCTCGATGCGAAGTGCGGGCTTCACCTCTCCGGTTGCGTTGATGGGGAGGGAAAGATCGCCGCGGCGGATTTTCTCCGTCTTGCCTTCGACATTGGGGTTGGCCAGGCGGAGCGTCGTCGCCGCGTAGTAACCCACCACAGTGAGAGCGAGAAGAAGTAAAACGATAAATGCGTTTTTCATAGTCTAAAGCACGGTTTGGCGATCATGCACGGGCAACAGTTGCCGGAACGTACTCGAAGCCAAAGGCCTCGGCGACAGCCTTGTTGGTCACTTTGCCCTTTTCGATGTTAATTCCGCCGGCGAGGCCCTGGTTCTTCTTGCACGCTTCGCTGTATCCATGGTCCGCCAGCTTGAGCGCAAAGGGAAGCGTCGCATTGGTGAGGGCGAAGGTGGAAGTACGTCCCACCGCGCCGGGCATGTTGGTCACGCCGTAGTGAACGATGTTATCCACGATTTCCGTGGGGGATTCGTGAGTCGTGGGGCGTATGGTTTCGCAGCATCCGCCCTGGTCCACGGCCACGTCCACAATGACGGCGCCGGGCTGCATGATGGAGAGCATTTCACGGGTGACGAGTTTCGGACAAACGGCGCCTGGAATCAGAACCGCACCGACCACCAGGTCCGCGGTGGTCAGCAGCTTGCGAAGTGCGACGCGCTCACTGTACAGCGTATGGACGTTGGCGGGCATGACGTCGTCCAGGTATCGCAACCGATCGATGTTGATGTCCATGATGGTGACATTCGCACCCAGACCTGCGGCCACTTTCGCGGCATTGGTGCCGACGACCCCTCCGCCAAGGATCAACACTTCCGCCGGCGCGACACCGGGCACGCCGCCGAGCAGAATCCCCCGACCCATCATGGGTTTCTCGAGGTATTTTGCCCCTTCCTGAATGCTCATCTTGCCGGCAACTTCGCTCATGGGCGTTAACAGAGGAAGCTGGCCTTTGGAATCCGTAATGGTTTCGTAGGCGATGGCCACGGCGCCGGACTTGATGACGCCCTCGGTGAGGGCTTTGTCGGCGGCGAAATGAAAATAGGTGAACATCACCTGTCCGTCGCGCATCATGGCGCGTTCGGGGGCAAGGGGCTCCTTGACCTTCACGATCATGTCGGCCCTGGTGAAGATTTCTCGAGCGGTATCGACGATGGTGGCGCCGACGGCGGCGTATTCATCGTTGGTAATTCCCGACCCGCTGCCGGCGTCTTTTTCGACGAGCACCCGATGTTTGCGGCGGACGAGCTCATCCACGCCGCCGGGCGTCATGCTGACGCGGTATTCGTGCGTTTTGGTTTCTTTGGGAATTCCGACAATCATGAATACGAATCCTTTACATTAAGAAAGAATGCGAAAATATAGCGGGTGCCGCGGGGTTTGGCAAACCCAGCGGAGACGCGGTTGTGTGATTTCGTCGCCGATTGAATCAATCGGAAAAAGGAGTATGCCAGGGCTCAACCCGCAATCCGTTTTCATCAACCACGATCGTCACTGCGCCGCAGTCGGCGGTGTTGTAGATCGTGGTCCCGCCAATCAGTTTCTGAAGGCCATTGGTCGTGTCTGCCAGGCGCTGACCGCTCGATCTGATCAACACATCGGCGCCTACGGCCTTCAAGAACTCGCCCGTGCCGGCGCGCACGCTTCCGTGGTGAGGCAGGAGTAAAACGTCCGCGTGTAGATTCGCTGCCCTGACCAGCGCACGTTCTGCAACGTCCGTGATGTCTCCCGTTAATAGGATGGAGCGTCCCGCGAAGGAAACTCGTAAGACCGTAGACGAATCATTGGCGGTCAGATTCGTGCAGCTTCCGGGAGGCGGCCAAAGTTTTTCGAACAGAACGCCGTCACTCTCCCATTGGATCTGATGAGCGCCCAATATGTCCGCCTCATGTCCCAATGATTTGAGGTGGCTAACGAGTTTCTTGGCCGGCGAGCGAGGAGGAGCAAGGGATTCAAAGCAGTGGTTCCATAAGATCGGTCCGATGGGTATTTCCGCGATGAGTTCAGGAATCCCGCTGAAGTGGTCCAGGTTTGGATGACTCACGTACAGGCGGTCGATGCGGCGGATTCCACGATGACGTAGAAACGGGGCGATGACGTTTTTCCCTGCGTTGGCTACGCCCAGCGACCCTGCGTCGTATAGAATCGTTTCGCCATCAGGCAGTTCCATGACAATGGCGGTCCCGGAACCCACCGCGAGCACGGTCACGGACAGTCTTGAGCCCTTTTCGCCATCGAAATGCCATGCAATGCTGCTCGCAGCCAATAGAGCCAGCGACGCCAACACGCAGAAGGTAGAGCGCGCGTTTTTGTCAGGAACGAATGGACCGGCAGCATCATCGCCCGTGGCGGAGGGGGCCGTCTGCTTCGATCGAAAAGTCAGAGTAAATGTGAATAGAAACAGATAGAAGCTGGCAGCCAGCCACCAAGGCGGCGGGGAAATAATCGGCGACGCGGCGGGTAGATTCGCCATCCATTCCACCAGGCGAATCATCACGGCATCAACCGCAGTGAGTGCGCTGGTGACTGCCCCTGCGAGGGTTGGTGAGATCACGGCCAGGCCGACTTTGACCAAGCCAAGGACCATTACAATGGACATCAGCGGGTAAACCAGGACCGAACTGAGCACTCCCCACGGCTGCATGCGCTGAAACCATAAGGCTGTGATGGGTAGGCCACTCAACCAGGCTCCCACCGAAACAGCACAAATGACGGCGACAAACCGCACGATTTTCCAGCTTGATCGTATAAAACGTTGACGGAAGGTCAGCGGAGCGAATCGCTCGGCGACCTTTCGAAGATGCTGGTCGGCCCGCGCGTAGGGATCGCGCAAGGCGACGAGTCGAAACCACCAGTACGAGTCCTTGAGAGCCTGCCAGATGGCCGGAGCGAGGTATGCGACTCCAAGGACTGCCGCAAACGAGAGCTGAAATCCGGCGTCGAAGTCCATCATCGGGTCAATTAGACACAGGACGATGGCAGCCGCGCAAATCCAGTTGAAATGGCTTGTGGCTCGTTGGAGCAGGAGCGCGAGGCAGAACATCAAACCCATAACGCAAGCGCGGAGGATGGGTGGTCGGGCCTCTGCGACGATTCCGTACAGCACAATCGCAACGATCATCACCCACGCGCAGCGTCGCTTGTCGAGCCCGAGCAGCCGCCCCGCGAACCATACTGTGGCCATCAGCACTACGATGTTGGTACCGCTCGCAGCGATGAAGTGAACACACCCGGCACGGGTGAACACTTCGTTGAGTCGGCGATCGAACCGGGAACGGTGTCCCAGCACCATCGCCTCCAGGAGGCTCCCTTCCTCGGCGGCCGATGCGGCTATGTCGTCGGTAAGCAGACCGCGGGTCTTTGCTTTGAGCCAGGAGGCGAATCCGGCGCCTTCACGACCGAGTCGAACAATGTTCTCACGCTGATCACAGTACATCCGCGCCACCACGCCTTGCTGGCGGTAGTACGAGCGCCAGTCGAACGCACCGGGATTTTGCGGCGGTCGTAGAGCAACCGACTGGCCAAATAGCTCGACCGAATCGCCTTCTGCTAAATCCAAAACAGCTTCGCGGATCGTTACTCTGATAGCGCCCGATGCAACGCGCCAGTCGTCCTCACCTTGAACACTCTCCACGCGAAGCAGGAAGGCGGTCTGATCCTCGCGGAATTGCCAGAGGCTAAACACGCCTTCGTCTTTGATGGGTATGGTGGGTTCGGACACGATCTGCCCTCGGACACGAATGATCGTTTCACCTTGCCGGAGGATGTGTTCGACGCTGGTTGTTGGAACGATTCGCTCACGGCTCCAATGCAGGACGCCACCGGCTCCGATACCTGCGGCCAGCACGAGTACGACGCCGGCGCAATCGCGTACAAGCGAAAACGCGGCCCCCAGGGATGCGGCCATGAGCATCAGGAGAAAGAAGACCGGCCCCAAGCCGATTCGCTCGCCGGCCACGATTCCTACAATAATCCCTATTGCAATTGGGCCGAGCGGCGCCGCGGACATGACAACACAATTCAGGCCGGCCGCCTTGTGCCAGAATCGGTCCGGGCACGGCGGATCGAGTGGGGCGGGAAGCTCTGGGGGGGCGCTCTGCTCGTCGTCCATGCGTGCAGTATAATAACGACCTGTGCCAGAGGTGCCCGTTCATCTTGAATCCGTACAGATCGGCGCCAGCATTGCGGACACCACGACAATGCCGGCTCCTGCCATTCACGCGATGAGCGAACAGTTCAAGCAATCCGACTACTTTGGCCCGAACACTCCGCGCTGGGATGCCCTCGAGTCCGACCCGCGAGCAACATTGGTGAAAAGCGGACGGCGAAGGAAAATATGGCGAGTGGTTTTGCCTCAAGGGCAGGGGGTCTACGCGAAAATTTTCGATGACCCGGTGGGGTCGCCCATACTCTGGTGTAAGCGAACCCTTCGCCTCCATCCTGCCATGCGCGAGTGGTACGCGCTGAAGCGGTTGCAATCCCTTGGCGTTCCTGCCGTGCGGCCCATCGCCATTGCCAGGTACGGACCATCCATCGACGTTGAATCACGTGAGCGAGGCGGGATACCGGCTTACCGACTGGTTCTTCTGACCGAAGGGATTGAGAACGCTACGATCTTGGTTGCATCATGGAACGCCGTCTCTGGACCGAGTGCCAACCGTTGTCGTTCATCCAAGGCACGATTGCTTGCTGCTGCCGTCGCGGAGTTGTGGGCACGGTCTCATCAGCGTGGTTACACCCACCCCGATGGGCATCCCGGAAACATCCTGATTGAGAATGACGGTTCAAGTGAACATGCCGTGCGCCGAGCGGTATTTATCGACCCCGCTCAGTCTGCGTTTTCGACGGTGCGGCAAAAACCCGTATCCGCGAAAAGAGCATTGGTCTCGCTCGTTATGTTGGATCAATACTTTCACCGAAGCGCAACGCGAGCCGAACGTCTGCGTTTTTGGCGGGACTACTGGGTGCGACGCGATATTTTGCTCGACGGCCGCGCGGAGCGCCGCCTGCTTCATCGACTCGCGGAATGTGCGGCGATGCATCGAGCGGCCCTGGCCCGACAGCGTGACCGGCGGTTGCGCGGAGATGGGAAGTACTTTGGACGACTCCAATTGCCGGATGGCTGGAAGGCGACAGTGGTTCTTCAACTGGAACGTCGGCACGTGTTTTGCGAGGCCGAAGTTCCCGATCATAGCATCGAGCAGTGGGCATCGCTCTGTTTGCATATCCTCCGTGTTCGTCATGTTCCGGCGCTCGAGGCCAAAGGCATTCGGCTGATGCGCCGTCCGGAGAATCATCGCGGCCCGTGGGCGGCAGGCCTGTTTCGGCAGGCGCATCGCCTCCGACACCGGGACATTGTCGCTCCGCTGATCCTTGGATACCTGCAATATAGGTCGTTATTTGGCATCCGTGATGAATACCTGATTCTGCCGGCTGGACCTTCCCTGCAAACGCCATGACCAACGCTCATATCACGGGATTTCGATTCCTCCCACCCGGCTCGCCCCGGCCAGTGAAGCTTGACAGGGCATCTGGTGGCTTCAAGAATGTGCTCAAGCTAACGGACCCTCCGTAGAGACGGGACAATCGCGTTAGTCCGTCGCAGCGAAAGGGCAAGAATCCCCAACAAACGCTTCGCTGCGAATTCCTTGTTCTCCATGGCACGGCTGGAAACCCGGCCAAAGATGGTACGCTATGCAGCCGGAGATTTTGCATGGCGTTGCAGGTTTCGAAAGGTGGATTCGTGATGAATCGAGGGCACTATAACGACCGCGCGCGTGTTGGATCGATGTTGCTGACGGTTTTTTTCTGGAGTACGGCAGGCGCCCTCACGATCGCTGAGCATCAATGGGTGACACCTGACGGACACAAATACTCGTTGTCCCGATCGAAGACTGAATTGGTCGTTGAGCTTCGCGATTCCAGCGTTTCGGACCGTTATGCCCAGAGAATGGCGATCGCTGGGCGCGGCAAACTGGAAAACTTGAAATCGGCCGCAGAGTCGAGATTCAAGTTCCTGACTCAGGCTGATGTATCGACACGTCGCGAATTGGAGAATGATCCGGATGTTGCGGCTGTTCGGCATGTTTATCGATATGACGATTTCGGCACGTTCGCGGTTTCGAGCGGTACTATTGCGATCAAGGTGCATGATTGGGTCAGTGGCATGGACCGAGCTGCGATGCTCGCCGAATTTGGCCTGGTGGAACTGCGACCCGTTCGGAGGTTGAACCGCGTCTTCATTGTCGGCCCATCGGATCCTGATGCCGATGAAGTACTTATCGCCGAGGGGATTGCGGGCGACGCACGGACTGTTTGGGCCAATCCGAATTTTTACCGCGAGTATCAGACCTCGCAGACGCAACCCGCAGACAATTTTTTCGACTTGCAGTGGCATCTTCAAAATACGGGTATAAGCGGAGGAACGGTAGGAGCGGATATCGATGCGTTAAGAGCCTGGGATTTGGGCACGGGTGAAGGGGTAGTCCTGGGAATGTTCGATGACTCGTGCGACGTTGACCATGAGGATCTGCGGGACAACTATATTGGTACAGGTCAGGACGTGACTTTGCCTTTTTTTGATGCCGACTACAACAATCCTCGTCCCAAGCAGTTGGATGATGCTCATGGGACGGCCGTGATGGGGCTGGCCGCTGCATCGGCAAACACTCTGGGGGTGCGCGGAGTTGCATTTAACGCCAAATTCACCGCGTCTCGCGGACTAGGAACTCCATTATTAACGGATGAACAAATTGCCAGCGCATACAGTTTTGCACTCGATCAAAATGTCGATGTGCACATCAATAGCTGGAGTTTTAGAGGACAGGTTCCTACTCCTCCGGTCCTCCGCGATGCGATCGTTGAGGCCGCAACCAATGGCCGCGACCCCGATGGAACCGGCCCTTTGCCCCCGCGAGGCATGGTAATCCTCTTTTCGTCCGGCAATGAGGGCGCGGAATTCAAATCCGGGTTCAGCGTTGCGAGCATTCCCGGGGTAATCGCCATTGGTGCCAGCACAGAAAGCGATTCGCGGGCAGGGTACAGTAACTTCGGAGCGCCGCTAAGCCTCCTTGCTCCCGGTGCGGGAAACGTCAATCTCGGAGTGACAACAACAGATACAGAGGACGGAGTCGATAAGCCCGCTCAAGGCTATAACGTGGGCGGAACTGGCGTTAATCCGGAAACAGGGCAACCGCAGGGAATAGATATTGACCCTGCCGGCAAGTACACGGGCTTGTTTGGAGGAACGTCGGCGGCTTGCCCGATTGCCGCGGGAGTGGCCGCCATCATACTTTCGATCAATCCACAGCTGGCGGCTGCGGACGTCCGTCTGATTCTGGAACACACCTGCGATCAAATTCAGCCAGAGGATGCGGTGTATGATCCCATCACGCGTCACAGTCTGAAATACGGGCGCGGCCGGGTCAACGCTTTCAGGGCCGCGCAGGCGGCCAAGGATTCCTTGCTAAACGGACATCTCTCCTGGCCGGATTCCCCAGCGAATGCGGTGGCAGAAGGAACAACGCTTACATGGCTGTCGGGCGATGGAACCGATGAGTTTCTGGTTTTGGAATCTGAAGATATTCCTGCTTTTTCGCCCACGGATGGGTTGTGTTACGATGGCAGTCAGGCCCAATGCCCTGAGGGTCAACTCGCAGAATTGCCATCGGGAGTCAACATCCTGTTTGTAGGATGCACCTCTAACTCTAACTGTAGCGACAATTCACAGCAGAGTGTCGAATATGTGCGTCCCCAGGTTGGAAGCAAGTCCTTCTTTATTTATGCTAGAAACACAACAACAGGTCGGTACTCGTTTGGTATTAAATCTTCTTCCGAACAGTCTGAACCACCCGCGGTTACGATTCAGGTATCTATATTGGAGGGTGATTCTCCCTTGACCGTGAATTTCAAGGGGAACGCGGTGAGTTCCGAGCAAATTGATGAATCTCGGACTTCATGGGATTTTGACGTGGACACGCCTCCCGACACGGACTCAACAACGCGAAATGCAACGCACATTTACCAAGTAACTGACAACGAAACGCGTTTGTTTATCGCAAAGCTGACCATGTTTGACGTCAATGGCCTGTCGGGTTCAGAGGAAGTGGCAATTACGGTTCGAGGTCAGGGTGGAAATTCGGGTGGCAACCTGTCAGGTGACCTGCAAATTGTCGTCGGACTGACGAATACTCCCGAGTCGAATGTCTCCAGCGGACAATCTCCTTTTGCCGTGGTATTGAGTGTTGACGCAACTTCGCTTTCCGGCACCTTGCAGGCCATTAACTGGGACCTGGGTGACGGCGCCACCTCTTCCAGCTTGATCGTGCCGCATACCTACATCAACGAGGGGACCGTCGCCTTGAGGATACCCATCACCGCGACCGTGACCATGGCGACTTCCGCCACCACCACCGTCAATACGATCGCCACGAGAATTATCACCGTGGAGCCCGGCACTGCGGGGACTGATCCCGGCGACGTGGAAAATTGCGAATTACCCGGAACGTGCGCGAGTGGACCGGACGGAGACTCTGGCGGAGGAGCTCGTGTATGCGGTGCGGCCGGAATGCTCCCACTCATGTTATTGGTGAGCCTCACCTGGGTGCGGCGTCGCATTGGATAGCTATCGCGGCTCGATTGCGGTAAGCTCTGGTGGTGTCGATACGCCTGATCCCCGACACTCCTGTTGAGGAAATCCCCTCCGCGTAGATGCGGGGGCTTGGGCGTTGAACAAAAGGTCGAGGATGCTCCCAAGATCGAGTCAACGCGTCGCGGTAGTCATTAAGCTAGCCAATCAGATTGCGCGCGAGTACGAACGCGAATATGTCGGCACCGAACACGTCCTGCTGGCCATTGCTCGCGAGGGAAGCGGGGTTGGCGCGGCAATCCTGCAAAAAAACCGCATTTCCGAGGAAAAGCTCCGACGCGAAATCGACCTGCTGATCAAGAAGCAACTGGAAGAAACCTGGGTGTTCGGGCGGCTGCCCGGAACGCCGCATTTCAAAAACGTGGTGGCAAGCGCCATCAAAGAGTGCCAGGAAATCGGAGCGAAGGACGTGTGCACCGAGCACCTCTTGCTTGCGCTGCTCCTGGAAAAAGGCAGCGTCGCCTACAAGGCGCTTAAGGCCGCCGGGCTGACGTACGACCAGGCCGTCAAGGACGCGCGCCAACTGTCTGCCGGGCCCGGCCGCACTTGAACGCCGAAGCTTCCAACGACGCGAACCACCCCCGTCCGTCTTTCCGCAAGTCTGTCATCCTGTCTACCGTCATTGTGGTTGCTCTGTGGGTGGGGCTGACCGCGGCATGGAACACTCGCCAGGTGCAGTTGCGTATGAAATGCTCGGCGAACTTGCAGAAAATCGGCATCGCACTTTCGGCTTACGCAGCGCAGCACAACGAGGCCGCGCCATCGTTGAATGGGCTGAGGCAGCTTGGTCTTCTCGATCCGGCGCACCTGGTGTGTCCCTCCGCGAAGCAGCCCAACTACATTCTGGTTCGACATTCCCAAGGCAAAGCCCGACCGGGCGAGGGAGTTCTGGTCTTCGAGCCGCTTTCGAATCACGGCCACGGCGCAAACAACCTATTTGTCGACGGGACGTGCAAGTTCGTGCCCAAGGGGCAACTTCCTGAGAGGTAGACGGATTCAGGTCCATCCGGGTGATGGAAACAGCGTACTGCCGAGAAGGGTCAGGGACACGTTGTAGGCCGCATGGCAGCCGGCTGCCAGCGCATACCCCCGATACCAAAAAATGGCCGCAAGGTATGCGCCTGCTCCCGCGCGAAAAACGAAACGCACCGGGTCGAAGGGATCGGCGCCAAAGGGTCGATGATGATGGGCGGCGAAAAGCAACGACGATGCCGCGATGGCGAAAATCACCACGTTTTTCCGGTCGTAGTGCAGCAAATCGGCGCCGACCATCAACACGAGCGAGATCAGGATCAGCCGGAAAACCAGTTCCTCGTACACCCCGGCCCCGATTCCCAGCGCGATGCGATCCAGCATCGGAGTTCCGTTGCCGCCCACCGCCAGCGGGACCGTCCAGATCATCAAGAGCAAGGGCAGGGCAAGCGCCAACGATTCGGGGTACATGGTGAGTACGCGCTTCCAATGAACGTCCCATTTTTCTCCCGAAGCTGCGTGCGTGGCGATCAGGATCGCGATGACCGTGAGCGCCGGCGTCCAGATTCCTACCTGTCCAAACAGGGCAAAGAATCGCCACATCAGATCGAAAGCGATGACGCGGTCGGGGCTGGCCAGCGACTCTTGATGGGCGAACATGGCGAATTCGTAGAATAGAATGAGGGGCAATAGAAAGATAAGCATATCGAGCGGTCGCGCGAGCGTTTTCCGTTCACCGCCGTCTGCTCGTTTTGTAGTCTGTCCCATCGTAGGCTATCGACCTTGGGAAACAACTTCCTTCAGGGGCAACCCGCGCCAAATCCGAACTCGCGCACGCCGTCACCGCAACGGCCAATGCCTACGCCCAAGAGCGTGTTAAGAACTCCCTCTCCCCCAATGGGAGAGGGTTTTTTAATCACGCTCCAATATAACGCAAGCAACGCAATCGAGTGGGTCCGCAGGTTGGGTTGCCGGCGGCGGTTCAGAACGGACTTCACGATTTGCATACCGTCGAAACGGCCGATTTCAGCGAGTACCAAAACCTATTGACGGCTATTGTCAGGCAATAATTCTTGATTGGACGCAAAAAACCAGGATTGTTCTTTTTCTCACCTTCCGCAGGACGCCTCTCTATTGCCTGGCGAATCGACCAATCCCTCGTTTGTTTTCGGATTGTAAAATAGGGAGACTGTCCGCTTGCCAGGATTTTGACGTTGCCATACGTTACAGCGTCGATGTCCGACTGCGGTGTGCAGTCGGCTGAACTAACTTTCCCTCTGGAGTTCGATACACATGAACCGTTCCATGTTCAAGACATTGGGCAAAGTCGTCATTGGTCTCACTCTTGCGTTTGCGCTGGCCACGACCAACTTAGGTTGCCAAAAGGGTTGCGGCAAGGAGCCTTGCAAGACGACCAAGAATTGCCCTCCCGGTTGCGACAAGCCTGGTTGCAAGAAGGGTGAGAAAACTGAGAAGACTGAAGCAACGCCCTCGCCCTGTGGCAAAACTCCCTGTGGCAAGGATTGCCAAAAGCCCTGTTGCAAGAAGACCTGACGATTGGCTTTTGCGAATTGAAGAAGCCGTGTGACGCCTGCCCGGCTCACGCGGCTTTTCTTTTCTGTCAGGAGTAAACTGCTGTTATTCGCATCGGACCGTTTTCAGAGTGCGATCGGCGCCATCGATGCGGCCAATGCGCAGGATCCTCGATCCGCGCATTGGAAAGACCGTGATGGTCCCCGCGAGTTGCTATTCGCCCAATGCGTCTACCAGTGGGTGACGCAATTGGACGGCGAAGCTTCCGAACCGCTCTTGCTTGCCGCGCGAGCTCACACGCTTTGCCGGTGGGAGGTTCCGCGCTCCAGATACGCGATGAACAGGCAGGGCTACCACGAATGGCGCGATGCCTGTGCCGTATACCACGCCCAAGTCGCGGGGAAAATGCTCAGAGAACAAGGATACGAAGATGGCGCCGTGAATCAGGTGCTGGCTTTGATCTTGAAAAAAAACTGGCCGGCGGATCCCGAAGCTCGCACGCTGGCGGACGCCGATTGCCTTGCGTTTCTCGAATTGAAGCTATCGTCTTATGTTGAGGAATGGGAAGCGGAAAAGGCAGTCAACATCCTGCGCCGTTCACTGGCAAAGATGACCCCCAAGGCACGCGAGCTGGCAACTTCCATCGCGCTTGATCCGCGAACCGCGGAACTGGTGCAACGAGCGCTGGTGTAATTCGGTGGACTTAAAGAACCGCAGCCCTGGCCATGCCGGACAACTTCGAACGCGTAAAGCTTTCCCGAAGCAGCCCGTCATACAGCTCCAGCAGGTCGTCTCGAAATCGCGTCAATGCAAATCGAGTGGTCGCCAGTCGATACCCGGCATCGCCCATCGCTAAACGCCGCGGCGGATCGATGGCCAAGGTGCCCATGGCACAGGCTAGTGCGGCAGGGTCCTTCGCCGGCACCACCAAACCTTGCACTTCGTGATCGACGACTTCCGCCATGGCGCCCACGCACGTGGCGACGACCGGCAGGCTGTGCGCAAAGGCTTCGAGAACGGAAAGGGGCATCCCCTCCTGATGGCTGGGCTGAACGTAGACGTCGGAATCTGCGAGCAATCGTGCTTTTGCCTCGCCGACGGCCGGCCCGACATACCGCACAAACCCTTCCAAGTCCCGATCCGCGATTTTCTTGTCGATGATCGTTGCATCTCCCGCGGATCCCGCAGGGCCTGCCAGCGTCAGCTCGAACGGGAGTCCATGTCTTTTCAGAATCGCACACGCATCCAAAAGATCATCGATCCCCTTCCATACGTCCATTCGGGCCAGGGTCAAAAATCGACACGCCGAACGAGTGGGTCGCCGACTCTTGTTGCTCATCTCTTCCACTGCGTTCTCGATCACCGTCACACGGGCGTCCGGCGCCAGGCGTCGAAGTTTCTCGCGCCACCCTTCCGACAACGCCACAACCCGGTCGGCGGCCATGAACGCCAGACGTATGAACCGTTGTTCCAGTCTGCGCGCTTGGGAATAATACTCATCGAATTGCGCACCGTGCATGTGCAGGACCGTGCGACAACCATGGCGCCTTGCCACCCGCAAATCCCAAGCGCTCCGGTGAAACGAGAATCCGCTGCAAGTATGAATGTGGACGATCGCCGCCGGCGATTCGCGAAGCGTCTTACCCAGCAGGAGCCTTTGCCCGATGTGTCGGGCGATGCGCCGCGGTCCGCTTTCACCTGATCCGGACGCCATGGTGATGGGCAGCGCGGATACCGTATATCGACCCGCAAAATTCAATCGCAGCATTTGCCCAATCACCGTGCTCATGCCGCCCATCAGCTCGTGAGAGGGGCCGATCGTCAGGACTGTAGCGGGCAGGGGCATGGATGGTCTCCATCGTGTTACACGGCAACGGCCCGGTCGATTTGTCGCATGTCCTGGAGCAGGCACCCCAGCGCATACGCCTCGGCCGGCAAACGGTCCGCATCGGGAAGTGGAAAGTTTCGGTGGCTCAGCAGGTGCAGATTCTGCAACGTGGTCGCGGCTCCGCGAAATCCACCTTCCAGAACGAGATTCAATCGGCCCGGCTGGATGGCATCTTCCAGCTCTCTTCGCAAGGCCTTTGTCGCGGTGTGATGTTCGTGCTCGCGGTCCACGTAACTCCTGCCATCGAGGTTGTAGTTCGCCTCGTCGCGCAGGGCGCGCAACGCCGCTACGAATTTCTCCGTCGAATGGGCTACGTGGGCGTGCGGGAGATGGTACCCCGTGATCACATGGCGTCCGTGACAAAGCGCCTCGAGCACGAGGCGCGACAACCCTGCGTCCACCCGAGCGTCAAGGACGACGGTGGACCGCTGGATGGCCCGGATACTGTCGGTGCAATCGCGAAGCCACTCGGCGTTGGGCTGATCGGCCAGAGAAGCTCCGCCCCCCCCGAGGATGAGAAAACGAACCGAGGGAAGCCGCCCGACCAGCTCGTCGATGACGCTGCCGCCATGGAATTCACGGCGTTCGATCGGCAGATAACAAAGTGCGGTAAACGACTTGGGAAGACCCTGAGGCCGGGCGTTGCTCGAAATGTTCGAACTGATCACCGGCAACACCTTGGCCGCCACGCCGAGCGCGCCCAACTGCTCGGCAAGCTCGGGTGAACGGCATAGCTGCAATGCGCCCATCCGCGTCATCGCCCGGGCGAATTCCTGCGAAGGCGCATGATGTTTGGCCCACAGGTAGTCGCGGCCGATCCAGTAGCGTACGATCGGTACTCCCGCGACACGGGCGGCCACCAACTGACGCAGCAGGGCGTTGCTGGATTGTTCGAACGTGACAAGGTGGATGATGTCCGGTCGCGGTCGATCATTTTCCGAGGAGACATCTCCGTTCTCGAACGAGACGCTCACCCCGGAAGTCGTTAGAGCCCGCGCGTGATGCGACGACACAGAGATGCCGTCGTCAAATTCTCCTATGAAATGCACGTGCATGGGCGACCTCTTGCGTTGCAAATCCTGAGAACCGCACCGACAGCCACGGCGCGCAGCAGGTGCCGCTTCGCCTTTGCGAGGATTCCCCTGGTTTGTCGGCTTACCGGACGTGTGAGTTGAGGCTGGAGGCCGGCGATTTGCAGCGCATCTGGATGTCGAAAACTGCGATGAATCTATGAAAAAACAGGCCGAGCTGACGAAAAAATCGCTGAAGGTTCTTCGAAAAACTGATCGCCGAGACCCGCGCATTGCGAGTCCCGGCGATCAATTGAATTGCGTTTAGATGTGGTTACTCAAGCTGCGGCCATCCTTTTTTTCACAACAATTGTCGCCGCGGTCAGCATGAGCAATGTTAATGCTGCTACTCCCCATTCCGAAACAGTGGGGATGCAGGTTCCGGGATTGGGACATACGGAATGATCGCCGAGGTACGCCCCACCGAGGTTTATACAATCTACCTCGCTAATGTTACAGTAACAGTCTGCAGTCCCCGGAAGATCGCATGCGCCCTTGAGATGGGGCTTATCAGTATTCTCAACCTGGACACCGTGCGCGGCCCAGAGTGCCTGCTCTTGCGTCAAAACCTTGGCGGCCGTCTCGGGAGTTCCGGCGTTGCAGTCGCAAGGGAGCCAATCGATACCCGGATAGAAGGTCGAACCCGGTACAACATTAAACCCGGCGCCCGTATGAGACCAACGTCCGACGCCTGCCGCCACCGTAAAGTTTGGATTCGGAGGCGATGCCGGTGCTGGGTCCATGACCACGGAACTGAGCCCGCTTGCGCCTGAAATCTTGGTGAACGTGAGCTTGGCTATCACTTGGAAATTTGACGAAAACGTACCTCCTTCCAGGCATTCATGCACCACAGTCATGCTTCCGGGGATTTGCGGAGCTGTGGACAAGTTTGCTCGAACCGAGTACGTCGACGTGGGGCCACCGAAGCTCACGGTGATCGGATCGATACTGATCAAATTGAGCCCGACGATTTCGATGGGAACCGTGGCCGTACAAGTGCCCGAACAAGGACAACCGGCACCAGCGAAGGTCAGCGCGCCCGTTCGCTGGATCACGGTATCGGCCAATCCGAAGCTGCCTCCCAAGGGCGCTCCCTGCCAGCAAATAGTGCCAGAAAACGCTTGAGACCCGGCTCCGAAGAAGCCAGCTGGAATTGGCGGACTATCTGTAACTCCCAACTGCAGGTAGGAACCCGTTGTCGGAGGCGTGCACACGTTCGCCGGCGTGAAGAAATAATCCAGGCCCGGCGGAACATTGTCGGCAATCGCCGGGGCGACGCCGAAACCGGCCAGCATGGCAGCGCTTATGACAAGAGCAAACTTCTTCGATTGACGAATGATCATAAGAAACTCCTTGATAAACTCCCAATGGCGAATCAAAAACCGTTGATAGAATTTCCCGAACCGATCAGCAAAAAGTCGTGCTGAATGGCGGGGCGCGGGAGTGCCTTGCGCTCAAAACAGAAAGGAGCGGTGAGATGAACGACTCAAGGAAAGCAACTATGGATTCAGGGATGGACCGGGCCAGTCGCAACAATCCAGCAGCGGTTGCGTGACAACAAACCGCCAGTTCAAGAAGAACTGCATTGATCAGGGCGACGCTGAATCCCACCAACAAAGGCGCGATCATTGACCCGAACCAGGAAATCCAAGTGCGATCTACAAACTCGTTGTGATTCAGTGAAACCGTGGAAGAAAGTGCGGCTTCCAAGCCCATCCAGCCGACGGCAATGACGAACGGACTAAACCCGATCCATCGCGTCAGCAGCGCCCCCGCCCATGCATAGACGGCCGGGACTCCCGCCAGAAGCAGAAGCGACCCGGCCGTCAGGGGAATGGGCGGTCCCAGTCCCGCGACGGATACCGCAAAGAGACATAGACCCCACGCCGTCCCCGAAAGAAGCGCCCCGAGGGGGCGACAGACGCGAATGGCCACAAACAGCGGGACGAGTCCTACGCATGCAACGTAGGGATAACGCCCGGTCCGCGCAGCCAAGCCGATCAACACCGCACTGCCCAGAAGCGACAGCAACAAAAGCAATGTCGTGTTGATGCGTAAGCGTTTGTATGTGGCCGTATAGCGCATGGCTCGCATGCCCAAAAGCATGTCGGCGTGTGAAAACACGCCAGCCTCAGTTCGAATAGCAACGCTGGTGAGATGCAAACCCGCAACGGAAGGCTTGGATGCCCTCAAGCCCCTCCCACCTCTCGGCATTGGGTAGGCTAGCAATAAGACTGTGAGGAAAACTAGTCGCCTGCGTGGCGTAACCCAGGGAGGTTAATCTGCTTGGGTGACTACGGTTTCGGAATGCGAATGCTCATGGGAACGACCGCACTGTACGTAGGCGGCAAAAACCCGGAGGATCAACGTAGACGCGCCATGAACTCCCAACTTCTTGTAGATCCTGCCCAGATGCGTATGCACGGTGTTTGTGGAAATGCCCAATTGCACCGCGATACCGGCTTCCGTCGTACCGATCAGAATGCCCTTCACCACGTCCAGCTCCCGCGGCGTGAGGAGCATTCCGCGATTGATTCGCTCCCATTCTTCCTCGGTGAGCCTGCAGACCGGTGCGCCAATCAAGGGTGGAAACGAGGCAGGCCCCGGTTCCGGCCCCGCGTAAAGCGGAACGGTCGTTTCCTTGACTACTCCATGAAGTTGCGGGTGTAGGCGGAGCGTCTTCTTCGGAGAAACTACGCGCATGGAAATTGCTTTGGACATCGGCTTCACCTGGCCGCGGCAGCGATTTGGCGTACCCGAACAGCTAGGGAACGAGAATGCAACGCGGCTTGGGGAAAATTGGTAACGCACCCCGCCGCGATACATACGAAACGATGGCTCGCACGCCGTCGGATGTTACTTCCGTCAAACTAACACCAACCTCACGCCAAAGCAATCGAAAAATCATGAAATAGTCGTCCCTGAAAGAGCCATTGTCAGGCGCAGAGGCAGAGTCGGAGGCGCGGCCCTGTTTTTCCCGCTCGCTTTCGCTCGGGGTTCCGCAAGCTGGCTGGCAAGCTCGATCTGCGCATGCCGGTCTACCTTCGCGAAGGGTTCAGCTACGGGGCGAAGAACATCGCCAACGTGCCCAGTAAGTCGCATTTGGTATTCGAATGCGTGCCGATGGATGAACATTACGAGGTCGGGGCGTTTGTCGTCTCGCTGCCCAATGAGGAGATCGTCCGCGTCGAAGTCTTCGCCGCACACCCCAAGGAAAAGCCCGAAGAATATCCGATGATCACAGGCTTCCGTTCCAGCCCCGACCAGTTCGACCATAAGCATGGCATCGGTAACACTCCGCCCAAAACACCTCGCACGAACGACTCTATATGAATCGCTGAAACACGGAAATTCCGAAACGCCGATTCATCAAATCAGCCATCTCGCCCAGCGTAGTCTCGACGTGTCCGACCACCCCCGAACTTTGAGCCTTGGCCGCAGTATTGACAACATTATCGCGAGCAAATCGGCACCCAAAAAGTGACAAGGCGAGCCAATTCACTCAGCGAGAAAGTCGCGGGATTATTCCGTCATAGACGAGAAATGCAAAACGACCAAATGCGCCGACGAGCGGCAAAAGGAGTATGGCCAGCATCCTTGGGCGGGTGCGCACCACCACAAACGAAAACACAATCAGAATCCACCAATAAAACAACATCGATCGGATTACGCTATCCGTTTGATAGTACGGCCAAGCAATGAAGGGCCAGTAAAACCATGGGTCATTCCAGTTTGAAAAATGAGTCGGGCAGAAGAAAAACCAGGCCAGAATGAACCAGCTCACATAGGCAAAGAGTGCGAAATAGGTCTTGATTCGGTTCCTAAGTCTCCAATAGCGACTGCCGGCTGATGTGCCCAGGATGCCAAAGAGGAGCGACGGCAATAAGACGACCAACAAGAGGGCGGTTATCGTGATTACGCGTTCAACGATTGGAAATCGCCATACCACCCGTAACATCCACGCCGCGACGACATACGAAGCAAGCAGCACCAGAAGCGCAGGTTTTTTCGATTCATTGATGCGAAACTGCCGCGCAAATCTCCAAGGTACAAAAGCAATTTGCAGGAGTGTGAGTGCGAGTGCGGGAACCTTAAGCGCCCCTTGCGCCCGATGAACGAGGGTTCCAATGCGGCGCATTTCGGGGTCGTTGAGCAATTCCTCGCGGTCGAAGTGATTGCCGCATTCGGGGCAAATATCCCCTGGAAGTCCAGTTAGATTGTATCGGCAGTGAAGGCAATTTAGATCTGCGCTGGTGGAACTTGATGCGGAAGGAGTTTTTTGCGAATGGATCATTCGGTGTAGATGGTGACGCGGACGGCTTCTTCGAGGGAGGTCAGACCGGCGCGGACTTTGGCCAGGGCGTCGTCGCGGAGCAGGATCGCGCCCTGGGCTTTCGCGTAGCGTTGCATGTCGTCGATCGAGGCGCGTGAGGTCACCAGTTCGGCCAGCCCGGTGTCGAATGCGACGAACTCGAACACGCCGATGCGGTCGTAATAACCGCTGCGCTGGCAGCGCGAACAGCCCGCGCCACGGAAGAGCCGAACACTCTCGCCTTCGGGGACGCCCATGAGTTTGAGTTCGGGATGCGTGGCCTGGTATTCCTGCTTGCAGTTGGTGCAGACCTTGCGGACCAGCCGCTGGGCCATGACGCCGATGAGTCCGTTGGCCACCAGGTACGGCTCACAGCCCATATCCAAGAGCCGCGTGACCGCACCGACCGCGGAGTTGGTGTGCAGTGTGGCGAAGACGAGGTGGCCGGTGAGCGAAGCTTCGAGGGCCAGGTGCGCGGTTTCCTGATCGCGGATTTCGCCGACCATGATTACGTCGGGGTCGTGGCGGAGGATGCTGCGGAGAGCGTGCGAGAACGACACGCCGTATTCGGCGTCCACGGCCACCTGATTCACGCCGGGAATGTGGTACTCGACCGGGTCTTCGACGGTGATGATGTGCTGCTCGACGGTGTTGATGGCTTGCAGAGCGACGTACAGAGTGGTGGTTTTGCCGCAGCCGGTGGGGCCGGTGAGCAGGAGGATGCCGTGTGGCCGGTGGATCATGGACTCCACCACGCGGTGCATGCGCGGGTCCATGCCGAGCGTTTCCAGGTCCACGCGCGAGCGGTCCTGCGAGAGCAGCCGCAGCGTGACCCGCTCGCCGCGGGCCGTGGGGATGATGGCCACGCGAACGTCCACGGACTGATCGAAGCTGCTCTGGCTGAAGCGGCCATCCTGCGGACGGCGGCGCTCGGTGATGTCGAGTTTGGCGAGGATTTTCACCCGCGAAATCATGGGGAGTGCCACGGCAAGCGGATAGGCCCGGGCCTCGACCATCTGCCCGTCGATGCGGTAACGGACGCGGAAGCGGCCTTCCTCGGGTTCGAGGTGGATGTCGCTGGCGCGGCGGTCGAGTGCCTCGTCGAGGATGCCGTTGAACTGCCCGACGATGTCGATTTCGCCGTCGCCCTGCGGGCTGAATGCACCGGGCAGCCGTTCCGTTCCGGCGCGAACTTTGCCCGCGTGCGTGTCGCGGTACATCTCGTCGATGACTTCGCGAATCTGGTAGCGCGGGCTGACCACGAACTGGATCGGGCGCTGGTACCTGCTTTGCAGGATGCCGCGCACGACGGGATCGAATGGATCGGTGAGGGCGGCGATCAGCTCGCCCGCGACTTCGCCGAAGATGATGCAGTCGTGCCGCCGGGAGAGGTTTTCCGGAAAGGTGAGGGCCCAGGTTCGGGTGGGTCTGCGGCGGGTCAGGTCCAGAAAGCGCACTCCGCTGCGCTCGGCGTAAACCTGAGCGACGGCGGCGTCGCTGATCCAATCGTGGGTGAGCAGAATTTCCACCAAAGGCAGGCCGGAGGTTTCGGATTCGCGGCGGGCATGCGTGAATGTCAGAGCGTTGATCGTTCCTTCCGCGAGGAGCTTGGAGGCGATGTCGAGTTGTGCCAAACCGGACGAAATCACGCGGAGTCCTATCTATGAGCAAGCACAATCCACGAGGCGTCGTCGTCACCAGCCGTCCCGCCGAGGTGGGAGCTAACGAGTTGGCCGATCATCGAGGCGATCGGCGCGGCGGCAGCGAACCCGGTGGGGGACTCAAGCGTCTCGCGCAGTCGCTTTTCGCCGAGGACTTCGCCTTCCACGTTGGTCGCGTCGATCACGCCGTCGCTGACGAGCACGAGACGAAACGAAGCGGGCAAATCCAGAATGGCGGTCTCGTAGTGATAACCTTTGTCCACGCCCAGAACCAACGAGGTTTGTTCGGCCGTGACCGTCCGCCCCGGTTCCAGCATGAGCAGGGGGGAGACGCCGCCTGCATTGATGTAGGCGAGCTTGCGGGCGTTGATATCAAGGCCAACGTAAGTGCAGGCAACCGACTGGCGCCCCGGCGATACGGCAATCATACGGTTGAGTGATTCGAAGAGGCGTGCCGGATCGAGCGTCGTCGCGGGGAATTCGGAAAGGGCGGTGCGCAGGGCCGTCTCGATGGCGTGGGCCTGTGCCAGGCCGGTGACCCCGTGGCCGCCGCCATCGACGAGAAGCACCGCGCAGCCTCGGGGCGTCGAAGTCACGCTGGCGAAATCGCCGCACCGGTTTTTTCCGGGATAACGCTCGGACGCGATCTCGACGGACTCCGGGACCACCAGCGGCTGCGAGAGCAGTGCCTGCGTCTTGCGGAGCGTGGTGAGCCATGCCGCGCCTTCGCGGACGGTGCCGCGGGCGACCCGCCGAACGCTCTCGGCAAGCTGACCTCCCAGGTGGGCGGCGGCGGCTAGGAGGAACGTGGCCGCTCCGGGAGCGAACGCTTTTTTGGAGCTGGGGCGATCGACGTACACAACCCCGGTGATTTCGCCACGGTAAGTGAGCGGGGCGACCATGGCGGTGACGGCCAATCCGGGCTTGGGGGTGAGCTTTACGCCGGGCTTGGGATAGAAGCCGGCGGCTTGCTGGTTGATGGCGTCGCGGACGAAGCTCAGGTTGACGGGGGTGCGCGTCTCGCCGCCGAAGTGCTTGAAGGCCCGGTGTGCGATGGCGGTGATCTCCAGGGAGTCGGGCGGACGAAGGCCGATAAAGCCGCGCTCGGCCTGGGTATCGTGAAGGATCGCGCCCAGCGCAGCGTCGGCGATGTCTTCGGCGCGGGCGAGCATGGCCTGCTCGCCGCAGAGCTGCGCGAGTTGCTCGATCTGCTGGGTGGTGAGCATGAGCGGGGTTTTGGCCTTGATCCAGTCGCAATCGGGCGGTTCGGGGCCGTCGAGCAGAAAGCCACGGTCCATGGACTGGGCCGGGGTCGAGTCATCAAGAAATTCGAAGACGCGGTCGCCGGCGCGCACGACGTCTCCGGGGTTGAGCAGGGTTTCGGTGATCTGTTCGCCGTTGACGAAGGTCTTGTTGCGGCTGCCCAGGTCGCGGATGCGGAAGCGTCCGCCGCCGTCGAGCTCGATGCGGACGTGCTCGCGGGAGATCATTTCGGAGTCGAGGGGAAGCTGGCAGGTGGGCGAGCGGCCGATGACGAATTGCTCGCTGTCGACGGTTCGCACCTGCACGTGCCCGGCGTCGTCGAGGTATCGAAGGGAAGCCATGCCGCGAACTATATTCGGATTCGCGGCTGGCCGCCAAGGCTTTGGCCGTCGGGTGAGGATCATCACCCGATAGTCGGGGCAAATGACCTAATCCTTACGCATAATCTTTATGCGGTCCGCCCATTATCCGGTAACTTTCCACGCATAGCGTTGCGACGCTCCTATGGATTCGGGACGCAATGGTTTACTTCGTCGCAGGTTTCTGTCGGTTGGCATGGGTCGCCAGCGCCTACGCAGACGCCGCCGTTGCAAATATCGACTGCTGTGCAGAAGAGGCTGTCATTGCAATTGGCCGTGTTGTTCACCTGTTGGCAAATGCCGGAGACACAGGCCCTGTCGGTGCACGCCTCAGTATCGTCGGGGCAATCCGTAGCCGCCAGGCAACCCACGCACGCCCCGGTTGACGGATTGCAGAACTGGCCGGGGCAGGCGTCGTTGCCTCCGCAAGCGCCGTTCAAGCAGGAGTCGTTGACGGTGCAGAGCGAGCCGTCGTCGCAAAGGGCGGTGTTGTTCACTTGCTGGCAAACGCCGGAGACGCAGGCCTTGTCGGTGCACACCTCAGTATCGTCGGGGCAATCCGTAGCCGCCAGGCAACCCACGCACGCCCCGGTGGACGGAATGCAGAACTGGCCGGGGCAGGCGTCGTTGCCTCCGCAAGCGCCGTTCAAGCAGGAGTCGTTGACGGTGCAGAGCGAGCCGTCATCGCAAAGGGCGGTGTTGTTGGCGTCGCCGCAAACTCCGGCCACGCATATCGCGTCGGTGCAGACATTACCGTCGTCGAGGCAATCGACCGGTGTGAGGCACCCCACGCAGGAGTTGGTGGCTTCATCGCAGATTTGCTCAGGACAGGAATCTCCGGCGCCTACGCAGAAGCCGCTGTTGCAAGTATCGACTGCTGTGCAGAAGAGGCTGTCATTGCAATTTGCCGTGTTGTTCACCTGTTGGCACGCGCCAAGGACGCAGGCCTTGTCGGTGCATACGTTGGAATCGTCGGGGCAATCCGTAGCCGCCAGGCAACCCACGCACGCCCCGGTGGACGGATTACAGAACTGGCCGGGACACGCATCGTCACCGTCACAGACTCCGTTGAGGCAGGAATCGTTGATGGTGCAGGGCGAGCTGTCGTCGCAAACGGCGGTGTTGTTCACCTGTTGGCACGCGCCAAGGACGCAGGCCTTGTCCGTGCACACTTCGGAATCGTCGGGGCAATCGGCTGCCGTGAGACATCCCACGCAGGTGTTGGTGGCTTCATCGCAGATTTGCGCAGGACAGGAATCTCCGGCACCTACACAGGAGCCATTGATGCAAGAATCGATCGCGGTGCAGAACAAGCCGTCGTCGCAGGCCGATCCATTTGCTGCGGGCGCGTAAGCACATGTTCCGGTCTGCGGATCGCACACCCCGGCCTGGCGGCATGCCGGTGGCGGATCGCAAGTTACAGTGGTTCCGCCAACGCAATTGCCATTACTGCAGGTTTCAGCGCCATTGCAGGCGTTTCCATCGCTGCACGAGGTTCCATTCTGCACCGGCGCGTAGGTACATGCTCCGGTTTGCGGATCGCAGGTGGCGCCGGTGGCAGTGCGGCACTCCGGAGGTGAGTCGCACGTTACGGATGTTCCTCCAACGCAAGTGCCGTTGCTGCAGGTTTCAGCGCCATTGCAGGCGTTTCCGTCACTGCATGAGGTTGCATCCGGTACAGGCGCGTAAGCACAGGCTCCGGTCTGCGGATCGCACACTCCGGCCTGACGACACGCCGGTGGCGGGTCACAAGTTACAGTGGTTCCGCCAACGCAAGTGCCGTTGCTGCAGGTTTCGGAACCGTTGCAGGCGTTTCCGTCACTGCATGAGGTTGCATCCGGTACAGGCGCGTAAGCACAGGCTCCGGTCTGCGGATCGCACACTCCGGCCTGACGACACGCCGGTGGCGGGTCACAAGTTGCAGGAGTTCCGCCAACGCAAGTTCCATTGCTGCAGATTTCGGAACCGTTGCAAGCGTTTCCGTCACTGCACGAGGTTCCGTCTTGCACAGGTGCGTAGGTACATGCTCCGGATTGAGGATCGCAGGTGGCGCCGGTGGCAGTGCGGCACTCCGGAGGTGAGTCGCACGTTACGGATGTTCCTCCAACGCAAGTTCCGTTGCTGCAGGTTTCAGCGCCGTTACAGGCGTTTCCGTCACTGCATGAGGTTGCATCCGGTACAGGCGCGTAAGCACAGGCTCCGGTCTGCGGATCGCAGGTGGCTCCGGTGGCAGTGTGGCATGCCGGAGGTGAGTTGCACGTCACGGATGTTCCGCCAACGCAAGTTCCATTGCTGCAGGTTTCAGTGCCGTTGCAGGCGTTTCCGTCACTGCATGAGGTCGCATCCGGTACAGGCGCGTAAGCACAGGCTCCGGTCTGCGGATCGCACACTCCGGCCTGACGACATGCCGGTGGCGGGTCACAAGTTACAGTGGTTCCGCCAACGCAATTGCCATTACTACAGGTTTCGGAACCGTTGCAAGCGTTTCCGTCACTGCACGAGGTTCCGTCTTGCACAGGTGCGTAGGTACATGCTCCGGATTGAGGATCGCACGCTCCGGCCTGACGACACGCCGGGGGCGGATCGCAGGTCGCCGGTGTGCCGCCTGCGCATAGTCCGTTGGTACAAGTTTCACCGCTATTGCAGGCGTTTCCGTCATTGCAGGGCTGGCCGTCTGGAAGCGACTGTGCGACGCAAGCATTCAAGGTTTCGTCGCAAACACCGTCCTTGCACTGCTCGTCGAGGGAACTGCAATCCCGTGGAACGAATACCGAGCAGGAACCGTTCTGGCAGGAATCGCTGACCGTGCAGAACAGGCCGTCATCGCATGGCGAGCCGTTGGGTACAGGCTGTGCCTCGCAAGAATCAGTGGTCTCGTTGCACACACCGTTCAGGCATGGGCCGTCCACCTCGTTGCAAGTACGGACGGTTCCATTGGTGCATACTCCATTCAAGCACGATTCGCTGAAGGTGCAGAACAGGCTGTCGTCGCAGGCCGTGTTGTTGGGTTTGGGTTGCGCGACGCAAGAATCAGTCGCTTCGTCACACACTCCGTTGGCGCATTGAGTGTTCAGGAAACTGCAATCGGGCGCAGTTCCCGTCTGACAACCGACTCCGGCAAGGCATGTTTCCAGGCCGTTGCAGAACAGCCCGTCATCGCAAACTCCGTCCTGGGGCGTATGCGAGCACGAATCGGTGGCCTCGACGCAGGCATCCAAAGTGCACGGGATGCTATCGTCGCAGTTCGGCGGCGCACCGGTCACGCAACCCAGTGTGACGTCGCATGATTCGACGCCATTGCAATACAGTGTGTCGTTGCAAGCGTTATCGTCGGGTGCGTGATCGCAGCTATCGGTGGCCTCGTTGCACGAGTCGGCCGTGCAGGGCAGCCCGTCGCCGCAATCGGGAGGCGTGCCGGGCAGGCAAGAGCCCCCGCCGCACACTTCGGCGCCGTTGCAGTGCAGACCGTCACCGCATGGCGCGGTATTGGCCGGGAACTGGCAAACGCCGCTGACGCAGGTGTTGTCGGTGCAAATGTTGGAATCGTCGCAATGAACGGCTGTCAGGCACTGGACGCAGGCATCCGTGGTTTCGTCGCACTGCTGTCCGGGGCAGCGCTCTCCGCCGCCTTGACAAGTTCCGCCCGAGCAGACGTCGGTCAGCGTGCAGAACAGCCCATCATCGCAAGAAAGCGAATTCGGGGTGTAGACGCACGCCCCGGCGTTGCAGGTATCATCGGTGCATCCGTTGTTATCGTTGCAATGAGTGTCAACCAGACAGGTCTTGCACTGCCCGTCGGCGGGGTCGCACTGCTGACCCTGCGGGCATACCACGGGAGTGCCGGCGCAGTTGCCGTTGGCGCAGGTGTCGAGGATCGTGCAGGCCAGCCCATCATTGCACGTATCGGTGTTGAATGAATTCTGGCACCCCGCGGCCGTGCAGACGTCGTCGGTGCAGACGTTGTTGTCTTCGCATACGAGGTCGTTGGGCTGTTGTGAGCAGTTATCGGCCAGCTCGTCGCACGCATCGACCGTGCATGCCACGTTGTCGTCGCAATCCGGAGCAGTGCCAGGCAGACATCCGTTCACCAGGTTGCATTGTTCGATGCCGTCGCAGAATGCCCCGTTGCTGCAAGCCAGATGATTGGGCGTGTGCCCGCAGGTTTGGGCATCGGGATCGCAGTTGTCAACCGTGCAGGGAATGTTGTCTTCGCAGGGCGGCGGTGCCGTCTGACAGCCCAGCGTCAGGTGGCAGGTCTCGGTTCCGTCGCACCAATCACCGTTGCTGCACCGGGAATTCTCCGGCACGTTTTGGCAGTTGCCCACTACGCACCGATCCACCGTGCATGCAACCGTATCGGAGCAGTCCTTCGGAGTTCCGGCACAAAGGCCGTTCGCGCAGGAGTCGGCTACCGTGCAGAGGTCAGCGTCGTCGCAGGTGTCGTGATTGTTGACGTAGACGCAGCCGGTATTGATGTTGCAAGAGTCGTCGGTGCAGACGTTACTGTCATTGCAGTTGCGATCTCGGCCGCGGCGGCACGTTCCCTGGAGGCAGAAATCCAGTTGCGTGCAAGCGTTACCGTCGTCGCAGGGAAGGAGATTATCCGTGTGGATGCAACCCAGGATCGGGTCGCAGCTATCGGTGGAGCACACGTTGTTGTCGTTGCAGTTGGGTGGCGGACCTCCGACGCATGCCGCGGCCGCACATCGATCGTTCGTCGTGCACGGGTTGCCGTCGTTGCAGGTCCTCGTGTGAGCGGTGAACTGGCAGGTGAAACCGGCGGTGCAGGAATCATCGGTGCACGGGTTGTTGTCGTTGCACTCGGAGCTGACCAGGCATTGGCGGCAGGTATCGGTTGCTTCGTTGCAATGAGCCGCGTCGAGGCAAGGGGACTTGCCCCGGCATACGCCGGAGCGGCAGGTTTCGGCACCGTCGCAATACAGGCTATCCGCACAAACGGTTCCGTCCGGAGCTGAGGTAAAGGTGCAGAACCCTCCCACGCATTGATCCACCGAGCAAACATCGTTGTCGTTGCACTGGCTTGCATTGGTGCAAGGCCGCCGCGGCCCGTGAAAATTGCCAATGAAGGCGAGAAAGTCCCAGCGTCCGATAGTGGCCGTGCGGTTGTCGTCGAAGGGGGCCAGACACTGCGGTGCGGTCGAGGAGGGGAAGCAGTTTTGGAAACTGGCGAGGTCCAACAGGTCGGTGTCGCCGTCGAAGTCTACGTCGTCTGTTGCGAAATTCACATGGGTGTGCAGCAACGCTGTGATCAGGTGTGAATGCGTGTCGCCGGCGGTCGTAAACGTACCCAACGAAGCTCCTGTCGCCCCATTACGCTTCCAGACCCGGTCGGCAAATAAGGGTTGATACTCACCGAAACGCTCACCGATCAGCAAGTTGCCGTCCGTATGCCATGCCAGCGGACCTGGGCGAATCAAGCCACTGGCAAAGACCCCGCCGTTGGTTGCAACCAAGGCGCGGGTGAGGCCGCTGAATTCAACGATGGAATCATCGAAGTCGTTGGTTGGGTTCACGTAACCCGACGCCACCAGGAGATTGCCGGCCCCCGGTGTGCCGTCGGGGCGCATGGCGAATCCGCTTGGTCCGATCAGTTTGGCTGAGGTGAAGGCGCCAAGGAATGTGCCTGCAAGCGTATAGTCCTGAACGCTGTCGTTGATGGCGCTGATTACGTAGAGAATGCCATTGGGTGCCACCATCATGGCATTGGGACCGCGAAGACAAATGGGGTTGCTGCACGTCTCGGAGACCGAGGACCCGCCGTCAATCAGGTTGCTCACAAAAGCACCGGTCGTGGAATCGAATTCGAGAATGCCGTTGAACTTGTCGAGCTGGCCAGAGGCTTGGTTGCTGGCTAGGAACAAACGACCGGTTGGAGAAAGCGCCATGCCCTGAGCTAAATTCAATCCCTCCGCGCCGGGACTCACCAGCACGCGTACCAATGATCCGTTTTGTGCGTCGTATTCGCGGACCTTGGAGTCTGCGCGGCTCACAACCAAAAGCGATTCGCGGATGGGATGGATCGCCATCGCCCACGGATCCACGATGGTAGGAATGTGGACGCCCATGTAGGCCCCGGTTGAGCCGTCGTACCGGAGGACCGCATCTTCATCGGTGCAGCCCGAGAGGAAACACTCGGTGCTGGTTACCAGCAATGAGCTAGTGCCAATGCCTGACGCTCCAGCAATCTGGCCAGACTCATCAACCGAACCCGACGAAGGAGCAGAGTTGGCGGGCACAGTATCTTGAGAGAAGGCAGGCAAGATAGACGCAAAGCCTGCCAAAAAAAATATGGCCAAAAGACGCGGGCATGACTTGTTGATGAACGGTCGCCCTGGAGCGGTAGTTTCCCCGTGCATAGTTCTTCCCCCCAATAGAAATACTGGTCACCCAACGATTGACGAAATGGGCTACTTACTTTACCCATCCTTTTGGCGTGGAGCGAATTATTTTTTTACGAAAATTCCCCCCATTCGCTGCGAGGTCCGTAGTTTAGCAGGTCCGAAATTGTAAGGGAAGCACGGCCTTAAAGCGATTTTCTATCGGAATTTCAAAAACGAGAGCGATTTTACTTGAATTTATAGGACGGCACGTTCTAGTCCCCCATTAGGCGGCAAGAAAAAATTCCCGCTTTTAACACTTGCGTATTCAGTGCGTTTTGGGTATTCAGGTATTTCGCTAGGGAGTTGATAGCGTACTCAGGGAGTTTTAGGTAGTCACGTTTAGGGGATCAACGTCGAGCGGAGTGCATTATCGAAATAGTCAAAGGTGCGCGTTTACGGCGTGTGGGCAAAGTGCATTCGCTTAGTTTATAGGCCTTTTCGACTTTTTTGCGTTGCTCGATTTATGCCTCGTGGTTCGATTGCTTTTTTTGTGTTTTGGAAAGGAGGAAGTACTCGGAGAAAAAATCGATACGACGAGTCGAGTAGACGATAGAGCTTTTTTTTGATGTGATGTAGGAAAAGTGGTACCCAAGCAAGCTGAGTTGGCTAGTTGGGTGGGCAAATTGGGTTTTTTGAACTGGAGGGTCTTTTTCATGTTACGAAAAATGATGTTTGGTTTTATGGGTCTTGGTTTCGTGCTTGCGGGTTCGGCTTTCGGCCAGAACCGCATCAGCACGGTCGAGAAGGGCAGCCTTCTCATTTTCTCCAAGATTGAGCTGAAGTGGGATGCTTCGGGCAAGTTGACCCAGGACACGATCCTGACGCTGGTCAACGACTTCACCCGCGACGTACACGTCAAGCTGTACTTCGTCAACGGCGATATGCCCACCGATGCGGTGTATGCCGATGCTCTCCAGACGATTCTCGTCGAGCGGGCACACAACGGTTGGAACCAGGTTGACTGCAACATCGAACTCACCGAGAACGAGTCCACCTACCTGGTCATGTCCAGCGGCGTGGGCGGTTGCCAGCGCTTCACCATCCTCGATCCGGGCACGCCCTCGGGCCGTCCGAACTACGAGGCCGATGGCGGTCGCGTTCTTCGCGGCTTCGTCGTCGCTTTCGCGGTCGATGAGAACCAGGCGGAAATCAGCTACAACCACCTGAGCGGTCACGCGGACCTGATTCAGTACGGTCTCCGCTCGGCTTGGGAATATCAGGCCGCTGCGTTCCAGACGGTCGCTCAGCAGTCAGTTGGCGCCCCGACCGATCCTTTTCCGGGTCAGCTCAACCTCGACGGCCTCGAATATGATTTTGCGTTCAACACGCTGTTGTTCGACTTCTTCGCCGTTGGTTCGACCGCCCTCAGCAATGGTGGCGTCACCGTCATGCTTGACACCGATCTGACGCTGCATCCGGTCAGCGCCGACCTGCGTCAGGACAGCTGCGGTCCGATCACGACCAAGGCTCACTTTGACATCTGGAACGCCAACGAAGACTTCCGCAGCGGCACGGCTCGCTGCATCACCTGCTGGGATCAGACCCTTCTCAGCGCGTACAGCGACGGCAACGGCTTGGACAACAACTTCATCCTCGCCGACCTCGGCACGGATAAGGGCAAGGCCCGCATCGACGGCCAGGAAAGCTTCGAATGCGATAACCTGTATGTTCCGGGCAATCTGCAAGACGCGATCCTGGATCACCTTCTCAGCCAGCGAGAAGGTTGCCTCTATAACATCAACGACAGCCAGGCTGCCGCCCTTCTGGGCGTGGCCGCCAAGGTCTTCTCGTTTAGCGGAGCCGCGACGGGCAAGACCTGGGCTGGTATGAACCTGGTTGGCGCTGGCGTTGAATCAGCTCAAATCCTGTTCGACATTCCGCTCCCGCCGCAAACCGCGACGAACGGAACGGGTCGTCCGGGCACGGACTCGAGCGGTCGCAATACGCTCGGCACCAAGAGCGGCAAGTAGTATCAACTGGAAGGTGAGGAAGGGTTAATCCCCGATCCGCCAACCACAATCAAACGGAGGGGCGGGGTGTGCTCAACGAAGCACACTCCGCTCCTTTCTTTTTTTTGGGGTCCGCGTGTATAGTCCGCGGTGGCTCCGGTAAAACCGGCCTCCAGGCTCATCGCTTCAACTTGCAGGGTGGGGCATATTCCGACGATATCGGTCTGGGAGTGATTCAACGAGGACAGAATGCGAATTCGATCATTCATTACATGTTCAGTATTATTGGCCCTGGTCTCTACCGTGACGTCCTGCCGGTCAGGGAACGGGTCTGCCCAGTCGGCAGCCGCGGGTCAATCGCAAAAGAAAACCAATCCCAACGCCGTTGTCGCCACCTCGTCCGAAAAGGAGGCCGGCACAGGGGATGTGGACCCCAAAAACGCACTTTTGTTGATGGCGAACAAAATCTGGTCGGCCCGCGCCGATCGTGATTGCAAAACGGTCGCCCAATACCTGGACCCGAACGAATACGTGGCGGAAACACCTGACGAACGCCTCGGAATTTGCGAGAAGGATCCCTTTCGTTACGAAAAGTACCGAATCGGCCAGGTGGACGTGGAAGGGCAATACGGGTGGGTGCACGTTGAGTACGAGGCAAAGCTCGCGCCGTACAAGGACGAGCCGGCTCAAGAAGTTCAAGCAGTCGAAAAGTGGCGACTCACGAATCGTCAATGGTATCCGGTGGCTGCCCGCATTTACGAGACATGTCCGGAGTCGCCTTCCGTTCGGAATGCGGCGGAAGAGAAGCGGCTCGGGGAGCGTTTTGAGGCGACCTGGAAGTTGCGACTCGCCAGGGACTGGAAATCTTTGTACGAAATGACCGATCCTGCGGACCGGGAACGAGTTACCGAATCGGCCTATGCGGATTCCGAAGGGCTTATTACCTACTATGAGCATGAGCTGGAATGGGTGCAGGTCATTGGCGATGTGGGTGAAGTCCGCGTGACCTATGCCAACAAGCTTGCCGATCCCAACATGGCCAAGCTAAGTCCCCGGAAGATCAACCTGTCGGAACATTGGATCAATAGAAATGGCGGATGGTATCGTGACTTGGTACGAACGAAATAAACGACTCGGGCGGTTTTGTCTGATGTCTTCCTGCATCCTTGCGGTCGCATCTTGCCAGGGTCGCGCCCCACGATTTTCCCGATCGAGCGCGGAGTCATCGCCTCCGAAATCTTCTGCGCATAGCGTGTCCGCTCCACCTCCCGTCAAGTTCCGACTCAGCACGACCGGCCTGCCGGATACAGGAATGTGGAAGTGCGACCCCGTCTTCGAGGATGTCAACGGTGATGGGAACCTGGATTTGGGACTGCACCCTCGCAAAGGCGATGGGATTCATGTGTGGCTCGGGGACGGGAAGGGCGCATGGAAGGACTCTTCGGCCAATCTGAAAATCGGTACGACATGCGGGGGCGGAATGGTCTTTTGGGATATCAACAAGGATGGACACATGGACCTGGCGGTGGGCGACCATTGCAACGGGGGATTCGTGTATCTGGGGGACGGGCAGGGGGGCTGGAGTCAGGCGGCGAGCAAGATATTTCCCGTGGAAATCGCCAAGCAGACGGAGGTTAACGATTACATGGGCGCCGAGGACATCGATCTGGGCGATGTCAACGGAGACGGTCATGTCGATATGGTGATGGGGGCCACAGACAAAGGCGGCATCTCTCTCTTTTTTGGAGACGGTACGGGTTCCAATTGGAAATATCAGAAGAGCACTCTTCCTACAACAAAAGTCTGCAACCGCGTCGAATTTGTGGATGTCAACGGCGATGGGAAGCTTGATCTGGCGGCTTCCTACCTCGATGGTCCGCGGGTCTGGCTGGGCGATGGCGCCGGCGGATGGAAGGCGGCGTCGGATGGTCTGCCAACGCCGTTTATGGGAGGCCTATATCGCGGACAGGCGATTGCGGACATCAATCAAGACGGCCGAAAAGACCTGATTGTCGCGAACTGGGTGGACGGTCCGGAAATTTATTATCAACAGGCTAACGGCTCGTGGGCCAAATCGCCCGACGTGTTCCCGCAATTGACCGGGGGAGCAATCGGGCTTGACGTGGGCGACGTGGACGGGGACGGCAATCTGGACATCGTCCTATCGGGGCGCAAGAACCGGGACGAAACCGGATTCGTGTACGGGTTGTTTTTCCTCCAGGGCGACGGGACCGGGAACTTTCGCTGGATTGAAAACTCGGAACTGCCCGGTTACGGGCTGTCGTTCACCTGGGGCGTTTCGCTGGCAGACATTAATAAGGATGGGGTGCTTGACTTTGCGGCGGGGAGCGGAGGCCTAGTGGCTGCCGATCCTAATCGGTCCGAGCCGACCATTGCGCCTCGCGTGCTCGTTTATCTGGGGCAGGCCCAGAAACCCACACCTTGATTCATTTCATGCATTTTGCTGCTGAGCGATTTCGTGAGCCAGAGCGATCCCCTGCTCGTGTGAGCGAATCGTTTCGTTGAGCTGCGCCCGATACACCGCCCGAAGTATCTCGCCCAGCGCGGGATTAGCGTGGAATCCAAGTGCCAACAGGTCGTCACCGGTTACGAGTGGTGGGGGCGCTGCGTCCTGCTGCGAGATGGAGTCCCCTCGCGATTTTGCCTGACGGTACGTGCGGATGTCGCCGCCCTTCGCAATCAAATCGGTTCGCAGCAGTTCCAGCAGCAGTGGCCAGTAGGGGCTCGCTCGTAACGGCTTAAGGTCCGCCAACTCCAACCTTGCCGCCCGATGCACCGCTTCAAGGTTCCCCTTCAGCCAAAGAACTTGTTCGGTCAGGTGATTGCTCAGCCGGAAGGAGCGGCAGATTGCTTCCATTCGAGGAATTGGAGCGTCGGGGAGAGCGGCCGCCAAAGCCAGCCCGGCATCCACTGTTTCCAGCGCCAAGGCATTCAATCGCTTTTCTGCCAGTGAATCTGCTTTCAGTTCCATCGGCCACTCGGAGGAAAGGTTGGCCCGCAATTCCAGAGCATTCAGCAATCGCCAGCCTTCGCTGCGCGTTGGTTCAGTCAAGACCTGTTCCAATTCCATCCATATGCGTTCGGGGCTGATCGCCCGCAAGTTGGCGGATAGTCGGGTAATGGCGGCCGCGGTTTGTGGCTCGATGGGAAAGCCCAACCGGGCCGACAGGCGAACGGCGCGCAGCATCCGCAGATGGTCCTCGGCGAAACGGATACCGGGGTCGCCGATGGTACGAATGACGCGGGCTTGTAGGTCCGCTTGTCCGGCTACGTAGTCGATCACCTGGTCTGCGAATGGGTCGTAGAACAAACCATTGACGGTGAAGTCCCGGCGCAGTGCGTCCTCCCGATCATCACCAAAGGTCACTTCATCGGGGCGGCGTCCGTCCGAATAGGTTCCGTCGGAGCGAAAAGTGGCTACCTCGATGTCGTGTCCGAAGCGGTGAACGAGCACCACGCCGAACTTGGCCCCAACCCAACGGGCCTTTGGAAATAGTTCGCGCACGCGCTCCGGCCTGGCGTTGGTGGCCACGTCATAATCGTTGGGTACGCGGCCCAGTAGTCGATCTCGCACGCAGCCGCCGGCGAGAAGGGCGACATGTCCCGCAGCACGCAGGGAATCCATCACGGAGAGGGTCGCGTCCCAGGCACTACGTCGCGGCGCATTCATGGAACGCTCATTCCCTTCCTACCCAAAAGAAGTGGGCTCCTGCGTGTCATCTTGCCAACTACCCTGCAATCCACCCAACGGTTCAACTTCCTTCGGCTCTCGCTACGGGGTCGCCGACGCCCCCTCCTCTCGCCTCGTTCCGTCCATAAAGAATGTAACCGCGCTGGTGCCCATGCGGCGCGCATCTCCAATCGCCCACGGTGCTGCCAGGTCCATTTCCGAAAAACGCACTTTCTCGAAATGGTGTAACACCACAAGGGGTACGCGGGCGGCGGCCTGGCCGACGGGGGGTTCCGCTTCCGCGATCCGCCGCAGGAACTTACCCACGCAGCTCTCCGAGTCCGCATTTTGGGTATCGCGGTAGGGGGGATCAAGAAAAACCAGATCGAAGGCCCCGGCTTTTGCATCGCGCCCGGCGGCGTTCCACGCGTCGCCGGTTACGATCTTGGAAATGTTTTTCGCACCGAGTGTTTCCATATTCCTGTGTAGCGCCTGAAGTGCCGTCCGATCGGCCTCGTAGAAAGTGCAGCTTGCTGCGCCGCGGGACAGTGCTTCAAAACCCATCGAACCACTTCCCGAAAACACGTCCGCGACTCGAAGCGGCGGCAATTCGCCGGGGCACTCATAGCGGCATCCAAGAATGTTGAAGATGGACTGTTTCACCCTGTCGGGCATGGGCCGGGTGGCCGACGTTTCCGGGCGTAGCAGTATGCGAGAACGCCACTGTCCGCCGATGATGCGAAGGCTCAAGCTCCAGCTCCAGTACAGACTCCAGGCATAGCGCGACCGATTCAGGATTGACCATCCAAGTGCGCCCTAATTATAATCCTCGAACGCAGGAGATGAGCAAGGCGCGGCGAGACAAGCGCGAGGCAACCGGGGTCTATTTCTTTGGGGTCAATTCTTTGCGAGCATTGTACGGCGGCGTGTTGCCGGTATGTGGCCGTCCCGCTGGACAGGCCCAAATCGGCCCGCGATTTCGACGACATTCGCTGGTACCTCATGCATCAGGGCGTCATCGTCTTTGTCGAAGAGGGCGATTGGTACATTCAGTTTCAGACCAGATGCAAGAACCTGGCCGCCGACAACCTGTGCGGCGTCTACGAAACCAGGCCAGCCATCTGCCGCGAATATCAGCCCGGGGATTGTGATTATGCCGCGGGCGCGTATGGCTACGACAATTTGTTTACGCATCCTGCCCAGGTGGAAACGTACTACGAAAATAAGAGAGGGCGAAAGCTTCCTCCACCCGGTGAAATTTTGGAGCCTGGCCGGCGGAAGACCAGGCGCCGCAAAACGGCATAACGTGGCGTGCATCCTCACGCCGGGCACTCCCTGGGAGAGGGCGGAACGGTAATTGCGAAATGGCCAGACGCTCCATTCACTACGAAGCCGCCTTCGAAGACTATGTCCGGTCGCAGGCCTGGCCCTATGTGCCCGTCGATGAAACCAAGAAGGCGATTTTTTCCGGGGCACGCGTCAAATCGTTCGATTTCATCGTGTATCCTCCGGGCCGGGGGGCGTGGCTTGTGGATGTGAAGGGGCGGAAGTTTCCCTACGAAGTCAATGGCCGCCGCCGGTACTGGGAAAATTGGGTGACCCAAGATGACCTCGAAGGGCTCAGCCGGTGGGAAGCTGTTTTTGGAGCTGGATTTGAGCCGGTTTTGGTCTTCGTGTACTGGTTGACGGGGGTGAGCAGCGTGGAACCTTCGCCGTCGGTGCACCTGTTTCGCGGGCGGACCTATGCTTTTGTTTTTGCGACGGCGGCGGACTATGCTGCCCTGGCTCGCACACGGTCGCCCAAATGGGAAACGCTGAGCGTGCCGCTGCGGAGTTTTCGCGAGATCATCCATCCGGTTTGCGCGGCCTGTTGATCGCGCATCCATAAGCTAAGAGTGAGGTGAAGTATGATTGTGCGTCGTTTGTTGCAAATCGCGGTGGGTGCGGGCGCTTTCCTGGCGGCCAGTGGACGTGCGCTGGGACAGACGCCCGGCAACGTGTCCAACGAAGAATCGAGCTACCTGTTGTGGGTGGTGTTTGCCGGCGCGGCCTTGATCGTCTGCGCCACCGGCTTCATGAACCCCAAGCGTTCCCACCTCAATTAGCGTCCGGCGCCAGGTGCCATACACTGTCACTCGGAGAAAGTGCGTCATTCGAAAGGAGAATCGATGAGAAAGAAACGTTTCGTGATCGCTGCGCTGGCGGCGCTCAATGCGGTGCTCTTGCTGCTGCTCATTGCCCAGGCGGCCCCGATGCCCACGGCGCTGGCCCAGGCCGGGCGTTCCGGCGGGGGAGGTTACGTCTGTGCGACGGCACGGGCGGGCAGTCGCAGCTATGAAGTGCTGCACATGATCGACCTGTCCACGCGACGCCTGCACACGTTTTTTCCCGACGGCGGCAAAATGATTTTTACGGCCGTACCGCGTGACCTGGATAAGGACTTTGGCAAATAACCGGCAGGAGCCGGTTTTTAGGAGAGGTGCAATGGACCAAAGAAACTTCGCCATCGGCGTGTTATCGACGACCGCGGCGATCATGCTGGTGGGGCTTGTGCTGGTGACCACCCGGCCCACTCCGGTGAGTGCGGCGGGGATGACGGCGACGGGCGGCGATTACATCATGTCGGTGGGTACCACGCCCCAGATGGATGAAGAATACCTGTTCGTGGTGGATGTCCCCACGCAAAAGATGGCCGTTTATCGTTTCGACGCGAGCAAGGGCGTCGTGGACCTGATTCAGGGGATCGATTTGTCGGAGTTCCGCAAGCAACCGGGCCAGCCGCCACCTGGAAAACCGCCGGGACGTCGCCAGCCATAGACCTCTAAAGGGCTGGCATCGAAGGCAAATTGGGTTAGGTCGGCTTGCTTTTGTAACAATTCTTAAAAAAAGAGCCCGATCGTGGTGTTGACAGCCGGGGGGACGGCTATATGCTAGCCAATCTGTCGCCATTTTTGGCACTGAAAACAAAAGCACTTTAGGGTGCGGTAAGGATTGTCGAAGGCGTGAGCACTCAAAACAGAATTCGGATTCGCATGGAGGCTTACGACTACCGGGCCCTGGATGCTTCGGCCAAGGAGATCGTTGAGCAGGCCAAACGCACCAGTGCCAGGGTCCACGGACCGATTCCGTTGCCCACGCGGGTGGAGCGGTACACGGTGTTACGCAGCCCGCACATCGACAAGAAATCGCGTGAGCAGTTTGAGATGCGAACGCACAAACGGATCATTGACATCAGCGAACCGACGTCGCGGACGGTTGAGGCAATCAACCGGATTCAGGTTCCGGCTGGTGTGTTCGTGAAAATTAAGACTTGAGATCAGGTGCCCGTTCATGACGCCCGCGGACGGCGTTGTGCTTGCTCCTCTTTTTCAAAACGTGCAATAGGCGTGTGAGCTTCATCGCACGCGAATCAGTGGAACAAACCCGCCCGGCGAGTTTGCAGGCGGAGATGGTGAACGATTGTATGCGACCCGGACTGCTGGCCACCAAAATTGGAATCACGCGGATCCTTGACGAGAAGGGTACGGCCGAACCGGCAACGGTTTTGAAGGCCGGTCCCTGCGTCGTGCTCCTGGTTCGCACGAAGGATGCAGACGGTTACGACGCCTTGCAGCTTGGATTTGAAGACGTCAAGCCGCATCGCTCGACGATGCCGCTCATTGGCCATTGCGGCAAAGCCGGAACCGGCCCGAAAAAGGCCATTCAGGAAGTTCGTTTGACGGAGCCCGCGGATCATGCCGCGGGCGACGTGCTTACGGTGGACCTCTTCGCGGAAGGCACCAAGTTCGTGGATGTAATGGGTGTCACCAAGGGCAAGGGGTTTCAGGGAGTCATGAAGCGGCACGGTTTCGGCGGTATGCCGGCATCGCACGGTACGGAGCGGAAGCACCGTTCGCCGGGCGGCATCGGCGCCAACGCTCCTCGCGGAACCGGCCAGTCGGTGAAAAAAGGCAAGCGCATGGCGGGCCACATGGGCTCGGTACGCTGCACGATGAGTAATCTCCGTTTGCTGCGTATTGATGCGGAGAATCATGTAATGGTGGTTCGTGGAAGCGTTCCTGGACCGGTCGGATCGGTGGTCATGGTTCGACGTTCCAAGAAAAAAGGCTAACCCAAAAGAAGGGATATCCCGGCGATGTTGTCGGTTCCAGTATTCAATATGAAGGGCGAGCCCAAGGGCGAGCTGGACATCGATCCAGAGGTACTGGGTGGAAAAGTCCGGGACAAGCTCCTGAAGCAGGCGGTGATCGCGTTTCTCGATCATCAGCGGCAGCACAGCGCCCGCACCAAGGGCAAGAAGCACGTCGCCGGATCGACGCGCAAGCTCTATCGCCAGAAGGGAACCGGCAATGCCCGCATGGGGCAGATTCGTACGCCGATTCGTCGTGGCGGCGGCAGGGCCTTCGCCAAGCTCGGACCTCGCTCGACCAAGGAACTGCCCAAGAAGATGAGGCGACTGGCGCGCGATAGTGCGATCCTGGCGAAGATTCAGGCACAGGAAGTTTTGGTCATCGACGGGTTTGAATGTCGCGAGCCAAAAACCAAGATTTTCACCTCGATGCTGGCGGCACTATCCGTAAATCGCGGTTGCATGTTCGCCTTGCACGCTCCCGATAAGACCGCCTACCTTTCCGCCCGCAACATTCGCAATACGGACATCAAGCTTGTTGACGAACTGCACGCCTATGAAGTGCTTCGCCGCCCGCGGTTGATCATGACCAGGCCGGCCTTCGAAAAACTGGCCAATGGAACACTGGGGGCGAAAAACGGTTCGTAAGGGTTTTTGCTTTTATGGATATTTATCACGTAATCAAGCGACCGTTGGTGACCGAAAAGGGCACCCACCAGGCTCAAAAGTCGCACGATGCGACGAATCACCTGCCCGCACGCGGCGGGGCATTCGCCTTTGAGGTCGATAAGGGCGCCACCAAGGCAGTAATCAAGCAGGCGGTCGAGAAGATTTACAACGTCAAGGTGCAGTCGGTGCGAACGTCGATTCGCAAAGGTAAAAGACGACGCGTGCGATTCAAAATGGGAAAAACGCCGGATTGGAAGAAGGCCGTGGTGGTGTTGCACGCGGACCACCATATTGATTTGTTTTAGGTATTAAGTTCCGCGCGGGCTGCGGTCCGCGCCTGAAAAGAAACGTATCATGGGCATTAAGACCTACAATCCGACCTCGGCAGGGCGAAGAAACTCCACGGTCAACGCCTTTGCCGAAATCACGGACAAGCAAAAGAGGCCCGAGAAGTCTCTGTGCGAGCGCATCCGCAAGACTGGCGGCCGCAATCACCATGGGTTCATTACCACGCGGCACATAGGCGGCGGGGCGCGCAAAATCTACCGCCGGATTGATTTCAAGCGGAATAAGGACGGCGTAGTCGCAACGGTTCTGGCGGTCGAATACGATCCCAATCGTTCCTGCCATATTGCTTTGGTCGAATACGCCGACGGCGAAAAAAGGTACATCCTGGCTCCGGTGGGTCTGGTCGTTGGAGAGAAACTCGAGAGCGGAACGGCAGTCGAGCCCAAGACGGGCAACGCGCTCCCGCTTCGGAATATCCCCGCCGGGCTGGAAGTACACAACATCGAGATGAACGTAGGGCAAGGCGGAAAACTCGTCCGCAGCGCCGGCGGGTCCGCCCGTCTGATGTCGCGCAACGAGGAATGGGCGGTGCTCATGCTCCCCTCCGGCGAAATGCGCGAGGTGCGCGTGGAGTGCCGTGCAACGATCGGGCAGCTCGGCAACGCCGACCATCAGAATATTCGCTGGGGCAAGGCGGGGCGTACTCGGCACCGCGGCATCCGGCCCACGGTTCGCGGAACCGCCCAAAACCCTGTGGCGCATCCGCTGGGCGGCGGTGAAGGCCGAAGCGGCGGCGGACGCCATCCATGCAGTAAGTGGGGCAAGCTCGCCAAGGGCGGGCGCACCCGTGGGCCGCGCAAGCCTTCGAATCCGAGAATTTTGCGGCGCCGTCGCAGTGTTCGCTACGGGCAACTGCCTGCGCCGGGTAGATAGAACGAAGTGCAAAGGCTCAAGGGTTTCAGAGTTTCAGGGTGTACGGGAGTTGTAAGAAGTAAGTAGGAAAAAGAACAAGAAAAGAAACGATGGCTCGATCGCAAAAAAAAGGTCCGTTCGTTGACGAGAAGCTGTATCGCAAAATCGCCAACTTGAAGAGCACGGGAGCAAACATGGTCGTTCGAACCTGGGCAAGGCGCTGCACCATTGTACCCGAGTTCATAGGCCAGCGGTTCGAGGTCCACAACGGAAACAAGTTTCTCCCGGTGTATGTCACGGAAGACATGGTGGGGCATAAGCTGGGGGAATTCAGCCCGACGCGGACATTCCGGGGTCATAGCGGCGTGAAGAAGGTGGCCGCTCCGGGTAAAACAGGTTGACAGCCAATTGGCTCATTGAATGTGCGGTTCGACCGCACTTTTTGATTTTCGAGTAAGACAATGGCTCAGACAGAACAAGAACAGCGCAAGTGGTCGGCGAAGCATCGTTTCGCCCGCATCGGACCGCGCAAGGCGCGGTTGGTGGTCGGTTTGATTCGCGGCCGCAACTGCAGCGACGCGGTTGAGCAGTTGCGTTTCAATCACAACCGTGCGGCGGTATTCGTTCGTAACGTGCTGAAGTCGGCAATGGTCAATGCGGATGAGCAGGAAGCCGACATGCGGAAGTTGGTGGTGAAGGAAGCCTGGGTGGATGCCGGTCCGGTTCATCAGCGGTGGAAGCCGAAGGATCGCGGCCGTGCGCACCCGATCGCCAAGCGGACGAGTCATATTGTGGTCGTAGTTGCCGAGAAATAATCCTGGTTTGCCGGGGAAACCCGGCGAGTCGCTCGCGGAGTAGCGTGTGGGTCAAAAAGTAAATCCGATCGGTTTTCGAGTGGGCATCACGGAAGATTGGCGCTCGAGGTGGTTTGCGCCGAAGGCGGCCTTCGCCGAGTTTCTGATCGAGGACCAGAAGATCCGCGCTTTCGTCGAACAAAAGTTGAATCAGCAGGCCCCGTATGCTGCGGTCGCCAAGGTGGAAGTCGAGCGAACGCGCAACGAAGTCAAGGTGATGTTGCACACGGCCCGGCCGGGCCTGGTGATTGGTCCCAAGGGGGCCGAGGTGGACAAGCTCAAAGAAGCCATCGAAAACCTGATCGATCGCAACGTCAGCCTGAATATCGTCGAGATCAAGAATCCCGACGGCAGCGCCAAGCTGATTGCCGAATCGGTTTCCGAGCAGCTCAAAAAGCGGGCGGGTTTTCGCCGGGTGATGAAACAGCGAATTGAAGCGGCCATGGCTGCCGGTGCCAAGGGCGTCAAGGTCATGTTGTCGGGTCGGCTGGGCGGGGCGGAAATGGCCCGCAGGGAGATGCAGATTCGCGGCTCGATTCCGCTGCACACGCTGCAAGCCAACGTGGACTATGGCACGGCAACGTGTCGCACGAAGTACGGGGCGATCGGCATCAAGGTCTGGTTGTATAAAGGCCGCTACGGCGAGGAAGCGATGATCGAAGAAGCTCCGCCGCAGCGCAATCGTGAAGGACGCCGCGGAAAGCGCGGCTAAGAGCAAAATGAGAAGTGAGAAGACTGAAGATAGATGATAACGATGAGTTTCCGTTGTTCTTTCTATCTTCTCACTTCTAACTTCAGTTTTCTTGGAGTTGTTTCATGGCATTGATGCCCAAAAGAGTGAAATGGCGAAAGAGCCAGCGCGGCAAAGTGCGCGGCGTCGCCAACAAGGGCAACACGGTGGCCTTTGGTGAGTTTGGGCTTCAGTGCCTGGGGATCGGCTGGATCACCGCCCGGCAGATTGAGGCAGGCCGCGTGGCTGCGACTCACTATCTCCGCCGCGAGGGCAAGGTGTACGTTCGGATTTTTCCGCACAAGCCGGTTTCGTCCAAGCCCCTCGAAACTCGAATGGGTAAGGGCAAAGGCGACCCCGAGTTTTGGGTTGCGACGGTGCGGCCCGGCAACGTGCTTTTTGAAGTGGCCGGTATTGAGGAGACCGTGGCCCGCGATGCGTTGTCTCGCGTGGCCCACAAGATGCCGTTTCGATGTCGGTTTGTACGCCGGCGTCACGGACTATAAGCGAGATTTGTACCGCAATGATGAAAATCAGCGAAATCCGGGAACTCAAGATGCCCGACCTCCATGTGGAACTCGACCGGCTGCGCCGTCATCTGTTTGACGTGCGAGCTCAGTCTGTGACTGAGAAGCTCGAGAATCCGCATCAGCTCAAGGGCATCCGCAAAGAGATCGCCCGCGTATTGACGGTAATGAGCCAGCGGGGCGAGACCGGCATCGAGGAAAAGCAGATGCACCTCGAGTCGGCCGGCCATAAGAAGGATGACGCCAAGGCCAAACTGGCAAAGGCGAAGTCGAAGGCAAAGAAGTAGAAAAAAGGTGACGCGGCGCGTATGAGCACGACTCTCGACAGAAAAAAGGCCACGATCAACCGCGGCGAGCGGGACGTGCGGTTGGGTACGGTGATTTCCGACAAGGGTGACAAGACCATCCGGGTGCGTTACGACTTCATGGTCAAGCACGACAAGTATGGAAAGTATTACCGTCGATCGACGATCCTGGCCGCCCACGATGAAAAAAATGAGGCCAGGACGGACGACGTGGTTGAGGTCGTTTCCTGCCGGCGAGTGTCGAAGTCTAAGTGCTGGCGGCTGCTTCGGGTGGTCGAGCAACGATCCGCGGACCAGGTGGTCGCGGTACAAATTTGAGAAGGGTCGGGGCAGGTCGCCATGATTCAGATGTTTACGATGGTGGACGTTGCGGACAATACCGGCGCCAAGCAGGCGATGGTGTTCAACGTATACAAGGGCAGCACCGCCCGTCCCGGTAAGTATCGCCTGAAGACGGCGACCATCGGCGATATCGTGATGGTCACGGTGAAAAAGGCGCTGCCCAACAGTGATTTCTCGGGTGGCGTGGATCGCAAAGACCGGTCCAAGCGGCGCAAGGCGAAGGCGGTGGTAGTGCGGATGCGGCGGCCGTTCCGCCGGCCCGACGGAAGTTATGTTCGCTTCGACAGCAACGCAGTGGTGTTGCTCGACGAAAAGAACGAGCCACGTGGAACCCGCATTTTCGGCGCGGTGGCCCGCGAGCTTCGCGAAAAGAACTTTATGAAAATTGTCTCCCTCGCAGAGGAAGTGGTTTAGCGGATGAGGCAACAGGGCAACGAGGCAACAAGGCAGCGAGTGGCACGACCATGGCGATGAACATTCGAAAGAACGACGTGGTGCAGGTGATCTGTGGTGATCACCGCGGAGCCAATGGAAAAATCCTCCGCATCGACCGAGTCAAGGGCGTCGTTGTGGTGGAGGGTGTGAATATGGTCTACCGCCACGTGCGACCCACGCGCAAGAATCCGCAGGGCGGGCGCATCCAGAAGGAAGCGGCCATCGCGATTTCCAACGTGCTTCCGTTTGACTCCAGCGCGGGCAAGAGCTCGCGGGTTCATTTTATGGTGGAGCGCGACAAGGCGGGACGGACGATTTCGAAGAAGCGGGTCACGGTGAAGGGGACCACGCTGCACACGCTCACTCGCGCGGATCGAACGAGCACCGCCTAGAGCGGGAATTCAGTCGGAGTAGTTTGCAAATGGCAAGGTTGTTGGAACGTTTTCGCACGGAGATTCACCCGCACCTCCAACAGGAGTTGGGGATCGAGAATCCCATGGCCGTACCCAGGCTGCGCAAAGTCGTGGTTTCCATGGGAACGGGATCGCCGCAAACGGATAAGAACCGTCTGCCGGCCGCGGTGGACGACATGACCAGGATCACCGGCCAGAAGCCGCAAATCCGCCGGGCGCGGGTGGCCGTGTCGAACTTCAAGGTGCGCGAAGAGATGGAGATCGGCTGCCGGGTGACCCTCCGCAACAAGCGAATGTACGAGTTCGTGGACCGGCTGTTTAACGCGGTGATCCCGCGTCTGCGCGACTTTCGCGGTCTGAATCCCAAGAGCTTTGATGGCCGGGGTAACTACAGCATGGGATTGCCCGACCAATCGATCTTTTCGGAAATCGACTTTGCGAAGATCACCATGAGCCAGGGAATGAACATCACGTTTGTGACCAGTGCCAAGAGCGACGCTGAGGCAAAGGCGCTGCTCATGGGCTTGGGAATGCCGCTACGGCGGACGGAAGAACAGGAAAACTAATGGCAACTACGGCATGGAGAAATAAGGCAAACGCAGTCCCCAGATTTTCATCGCGGAAGGTTCGCCGGTGTCAGGTTTGCGGGCGGTCGCGTGCGGTGTATCGCAAATTTCAACTATGCCGTATTTGCTTCAGGGGCTTGGCGCTCGAGGGAATGATTCCCGGCGTGCGGAAGGCGAGTTGGTAGCGGCGGAGCGGGGCCAGTATGGTCCTCGCGGCGCGGAGACGTAGATAACGATGTGGTCAGATCCTGTAGCAGATATGTTGACTCGGATTCGAAACGCGGTTGCGGTTCGCCGCAAGCAAGTGAAGATTCCGGCATCCAAGCTCAAAGTGGGTATCGCCAAGGTGTTGCTCGATGAAGGGTACATCGGCGGATACGACGTGGTGGAGGATACCAAGCAGAATGTGCTTCGTGTGGATTTGAAGTACGGTCCGCGAGGCGAGGAAATCATCCACCACATCAAGAGGGAATCGCATTCCGGCTGCCGCGTGTACAGAAAGGTCAGCGACCTGCCCAAGGTACTCGACGGCCTGGGGATTTGCGTGGTTTCAACGTCCAGAGGCGTTCTTAGCGATCGCGGTTGCCGCGATCAGAATGTCAGCGGCGAATTACTCTGCACGGTGTATTAATTCTTTGAGGTAGTTCAATGTCTCGCGTTGGTAAGAAATTAGTTCCCGTTCCCTCCGGCGTGACCGTCAAGGTTGCGGGTCGCGACGTGACGGCCACGGGACCCAAGGGAAGCTCGTCGCTCAAGGCGCCGCCCGGCTCGCAGGTCGTGCTCGAAGACGGAGCCAAGAGCGTGCGGGTGAATCGTCTGGACGATAGCAAACAAAGCCGGGCGAATCACGGACTGACGCGGGCTTTGATTGCGAATTTGATTCGCGGTGTTGAGGCCGGTTTTGAAAAGCGACTCCAGATTTATGGAACCGGTTACAACTGTTCGCTCAAGGGCAAGGTTTTGCACCTGAATGTTGGTTTTTCGGGCCGCAATCGAGGCAAGGGCTCGCAATTTGAGCTGCCCGTCCCCGCCGGCATCGAAGTGACGGTCGAGCGCGACGCAGCCCGTGGCGACAACGAACCGGCGCAATTTGTGATCCGCGGCGTGGACCGACAGAAGGTCGGTCAGTTCGCCGCCGAGGTTCACTCGCTGCGAAAGACCGAACCGTACAAGGGCAAGGGCATCCGCTACGAAGGTGAAGTCATTAAGAAGAAGCAGGGTAAGGCGCTCACCGCCGGCGGCTAGAGTATAAAAAATGAAGACGGTAGAAATCAAAACCGCCAGACGAGATCGGCGCAAACAGGGGCTGCAAAAGCGTATCCGCGGAACCAGCGAGCGACCCCGCCTCACGGTCTTTCGCAGCCTGGGCAACATCTATGCCCAGATCATCGACGACACTGCGGGCGTCACGCTTTGCGCCGCCAGCACGCGCGACAAGGAGTTGCGAGGCCAGGTCAAAGCCGGGGGCAACGTCGGCGCTGCCAAGGCAGTAGGCATTGCCTTGGCTCAGCGGGCGCAATCCAAGCAAATTACGGCGGTCTGTTTTGACCGCAACGGATACAAGTATCACGGTCGCCTCAAGGCACTGGCCGACGCGGCGCGAGAGGGCGGTCTTAAGTTTTAGGAACTTCCTGAATGGCGAAATCACAACAACGAGGTAGTGGCGGCCCAGGTCCCGGTAATCGTGGCGGCGGTCCGGGTCAGGGTAATCGCGGTGGCGAAAGTGGTCGCGGCGGCGAGCGTAATCAGCGAGGCGATGGGAATCAGCAGAAGGGACCTCAGACGGGTGGATTTGGATCCGGCGGCGGTGAGGACGGCGGCCTCGAGGAAAATGTTGTGCGTATCTCCCGCTGTGCCACTGTGGTCAAGGGCGGTCGTCGCTTCAGTTTTGGTGCGTTGGTGGTTGTAGGTGATCGTCGTGGCCGCGTGGGTATTGGATACGGAAAGTCGATCGAGGTGCCCTCGGCGGTTGAAAAAGCCAAGAAGATCGCTTCGCGCAACTTGATCAAGGTTCGACTGGCCGGAGCGACGCTTCCGCACAAGGTCGTGGGCAAGTTTGGTGCGAGCCGCGTGGTGTTGGTCCCCGCGAGTGCGGGTACGGGCGTAATTGCCGGCACCAGCGTTCGGGCGGTGTTGGAGCTGGCCGGCGTTCACGATGTGTTGACAAAAAGCTTTGGTTCCAACGGCCCCAAGAACCTGGTGCAGGCGACCCTTAACGGGCTCACTTCGCTGATGCATCGAGATGACATTGAGAGGCTTCGCGGGGTCAAGATCGCAGGATAATGAAGAATTGCGGGTGGCACGGTCTGGCGTTTTTTGCCAGACCGTGAAACTCTATGGTTAGGGACAATATGAATATTGCAGAAATTACCAGTCGGGCCGGTGCGGACAAGCGTCGCAAGCGTTTGGGACGTGGCGAATCGTCCGGGTCCGGCAAAACGAGCGGCCGGGGCAGCAAGGGTGCCGGCTCGCGTTCGGGCTGGAAACAACGCGGGTTTCAGGAAGGCGGGCAAATGCCCACTTTTCGGCGGATCCCCAAGCGCGGTTTCTCCAATGTCCAGTACGCCCAGCGTTACGAGGTGGTCAATCTTGCCGAGATCGATGCGAAATTCGAGGCCGGCGCACACGTGACTCCCGAAGCCCTCCACGAAGCGGGCCTCATCCGCACGCTGCGGATGCCCATCAAGGTGCTGGGCAATGGCTCGCTGACCAAGAAGATGAAGATCGAGGCCTCGAAATTCAGCGCCTCGGCGATGGAAAAGATTAAGGCGGTCGGCGGGGAACCCCGCGTGTTGCAAACGGAATAGCGAAAGCACGAACGAATGTTCTCTACCTTTATCAACATTTTCCGAATTCCTGAGCTTAGAAATAAGCTCATGTTCACCTTTGGGATGCTGGCCATCTACCGCATCGGGTATTACGTACCCATGCCTGGCGTGGACCAGGGAGCCATGCTGGCCAGCCGCCCGGCCCGGGGCGGCGGTCTGGCGAGCCTGATCGACACATTCGAACTGTTCACCGGCGGTAATTTATCCCAGAGCACGATCTTTGGACTTGGCATCATGCCGTATATTTCGGCATCGATTATTTTCCAGATTCTGGCGACCGTGGTCCCCTCGCTCGAAAAGCTTCAGCAGGAGGGCGAAAGCGGCCGGCGCAAGATTCAGGAATACACCCGATACGCGACGGTCGTGCTCTGCGTCATCAACGCAGTAGTCTGGATGCGGTACCTGGTTAGCTCCAGTTTCGTCTATCCGGATTTCATGGGTTCGTGGATCGGCCTCTCGTTCAATTACATGGCCCTTTCGTTGCTCATGCTCACCACGGGGACGCTCTTTTTGATGTGGCTGGGCGAACAGATTGACGAATACGGGATGGGAAACGGCATTTCGCTGATCATCATGGCCGGCATCGTCGCCCGCATTCCCAACGCGATTATTTATGTGCTCCAGAACATCAATGTCCGGGGGGTATCGGCTGCCGGGCAGATGGATATCCCCAAGATTCTCTTCCTGATGGTGATGTTCGTGAGTGTGATCGCGGGCGCAATTTTAATCACGCAGGGCCAGCGCCGCATCCCCATTCAGCAGGCCAAGCAAACTCGCGGTCGCCGCGTCTACGGCGGTCAGCGGCATTACCTCCCGCTGCGTGTGAACCACGGCGGTGTGATGCCCATCATTTTCGCCAGCTCGATGTTGATTTTCCCCGGCGTCATTTTTGGGGCCATTCGAAACGTGTGGGACAATAGTTTCTGGCGGTTCCTGGAATCCGCGTTCCAGGGTGGAACTTATCTTTATACGGTGGTCGAAATCGCCGCGATTTTCTTCTTTGCCTACTTCTGGACCACGGTGCAGTTCCGGCCCAAGGAGATGGCCAACAATCTTCGCGACTATGGCAGCTTTATCCCGGGGCTTCGTCCCGGCAAACGAACCGCCGACTATCTGGAAAAGGTAATGGGGCGGATTACCTACGTCGGCGCCGGATTCCTGTCTCTTATCGCCATTATTCCGACCCTGGTGGCAACGTCGTTGCAAATTCCTTTTATTGTGTCCGCGTTTCTGGGCGGCACCGGATTGCTGATCGTGGTGAGTGTGACGCTCGACATGGTTCAGCGAATCGAGGCCAACTTGATCATGCGGAATTACAAGGGGTTCCTGGGTGATGTCGGACCCATCAAGGGATCGCGGACATAGAAATGTTAAACAGTAAAGTTCAAAGTTCGAAGAAGTGCCCTTTTTGAACTTTGAACTTTGAACTTTGAACTTTGAACGTTGAACTTTGAAATTCGGATATGTATCGGTTGGCCAGCGGGCGAGGCATTATTCTTAAGAGCGATCGAGAAATCGACTTGATTCGCCAGGCGGGCCGGGTGGTCTTTCACGTGCTTTCGCGGATGAAGGAAGCGACCAGGCCCGGTGTGACGACTGCGGAACTGAACACGATTGCCGAAAAAATGATCGACGATGCCGGGGCGACGGCTCTTTTTAAGGGCGTCGAAAATCCCCAGGCAAAGTGTCCGTTCCCCGCGGCGCTGTGTACCAGCGTCAATGAGGAGTTGGTGCACGGGATTCCGAGCAACCGCCCTCTTCGCGAAGGCGATGTGGTCAGTATCGACTGCGGTGTGCGCTTGAATGGCTATTGCGGCGATTCGGCGACCACGCTGCCCGTCGGACAGGTTTCGCCCGAAGCCACGCGCCTTCTCGAAGTAACCAGCGGGGCGCTGGATGTGGCCATCGCGGAGATGCGGCCAGGCCGGATGTGGAGCGAGGTGGCCCGCAAGATCCAGGAGTATGTGGAAGTCCGGCGGTTGTCGGTGGTTCGCGAGTTTGTGGGACACGGTATCGGCCGGGAAATGCACGAAGAACCAAAGGTCCCCAATTATTGGGACAATAGCCAGAAGCGATTGGATTTTCGTCTGGTCCCAAGGATGGTGCTGGCGGTTGAACCGATGGTCAATCTCGGCACTCATAAGGTTGAATATGCCGGTCCAGATCGTTGGGCCGTGGTAACCAAGGACCGCAAACTGGCGGCCCATTTTGAACATACGCTGGCCATGACCGAGACCGGCGTGGAGATTTTGACGGACGGAAACTAGAACAAGCCGGCGCCGTATAGCGACGCCGAGGGTGAAGCCATGAAAGTGCGATCGAGTATTCGGCGGATTTGCGAAAACTGCAAGGTTGTGAGGCGCAAGGGCGTGATGCGGGTGATTTGCACCAATCCGCGCCATAAACAGCGACAAGGCTAGGAGGTTAGCTTAGTGCCACGTATAGCGGGTGTGGACATACCGGCCAACAAGAGGGTGGAATTCGCCCTCCGGTACATTTTTGGAATTGGGCCCAGCAACGCCCTCGATGTGCTCAAGGAAGCGGGCATCGAGGTCGGTGTCAAGGCGAAGGAGCTCACCGAGGAAGAGGTGGCTCGCATCGGTACGGTGATCGAGCGCAACTACCAGGTCGAGGGTCAGCTTCGGCGGGCGATTCAGTCGAATATTGCCCGGCTCAAGGACATTCGATGCTACCGCGGCATGCGGCATCGTGCGCACCTGCCTGTGCGCGGTCAACGCACTCGCACCAACGCCCGAACTCGTAAGGGACCCAGGAAGACTGTGGCAGGCAAGAAGGGCGTGAAGGAGTTGACACGTGGCTAAACGAGGCGGAAAAAAAGCGGTTCGCCGCAACGTGGCCCGGGCGATCGCCAACATCAAGGCGACCTTTAATAATACTCTGGTCACCATCACCGATGTCAACGGCGAAGTATTGTCGCGGGCCTCGGCGGGAACGGTGGGGTTTAAGGGCACCCGCAAGAGTACCCCGTTCGCGGCGCAGCGCGCCGTCGAGCAGGCTGCCCATGCCGCCCGGCGATTCGGAGTGCAGGAGGTTGAGGTCCGGGTCAAGGGTCCCGGAAGCGGACGCGACGCGGCGATCACGGCGTTACAAGGCTCCGGTTTGCGGATACACTCCATCGAGGACATTACTCCGCTCCCCCATAACGGTTGCCGTCCGGCCAAGCGCCGCCGCGTTTGAAATGATTTGGAAATTTCGAGTTCGCGGGATGCCGCGGGCAATTTACTTTACGTATTGGGTAGAACCGAATGGGACGTTACGTAGGACCAGTTTGTCGCCTTTGCCGTCGCGAAGGTCTGAAGCTTTATCTCAAGGGCACCCGTTGCGAAACCGCCAAGTGCTGCATCGAGCGGCAGTGGCGCAATCAGCCGCCGGGTATGCATGCCTGGCGTCGCCGCAAAGCGGGCAACTACGCCGTGCGCCTTCGCGAAAAGCAAAAGGTCAAACGATATTACGGGGTGCTCGAAAGCCAGTTCATGATCTATTTTAAGATGGCGGAGCGTGGCGTCGGCAATACGGGTGAAACGCTGCTCACGCTGCTGGAGCGCCGGCTTGACAACGTCGTCTGGAAGCTGGGTTTTGCGGGTTCGCACAAGGCGGCCCGCGTGGCGATTGCTCACGGGCACATTCATGTGAACGGTCGCCGGATGAACCGTCCCAGTTATCAGGTACAGGTGAATGACAAGATCACGGTGAAGCCTTCGGAAAGAAGCCAGAAGTTCATGCGGGCAACCCTGGGCGAAGGCGGCCCGCCGGTCCAGGCATGGCTGCAGCTCGACACACAGCGATTGGAGGGGGTGGTGGCGGCTCTGCCGACTCGTGAAGACGTGCAGATTCCGGTTGAAGAACAATTGATTATTGAAATGTGCAGTCGCTAATCGCGGCGCTGATATTTTTTCTCCGGTCGGCCTGGGCCTAGGCCCACGGAGAATGCTTGCAGGTGGAGATCTCCCGATGCGCATGAGATGGCGAGGTTTGGAACTGCCCGCCCGCGTGGTACGCGACGAGGCGGTTAGTACGGACTCCTACGGAAGGTTTGTCATTGAACCCTTTGAGCAGGGCTTTGGCACGACCATTGGCAACTCGATCCGGCGCGTTCTGCTTTCGAGCCTCGAGGGTGCCGCGGTCACCAGTGTGAAAATCACCGGCGTTTCGCACGAATTCATCAGTATGGATGGCGTGCTGGAGGACGTCACGGATATTCTCTTGAATATCAAGGGAATCGCTCTTGATCTGACCGGCGCTGATCAGAAGACGATGACCGTCAAGGCCAACAAAGCTGGAGTCGTTACGGCGGGCGATATCCTCAGTGATCCGGCGGTCAACATCGTCAACCCCGATCACCATATTTGCACCCTGACGGCCAATGTGAACTTTCAGGCGGAAATGACGGTCAAAAAGGGTCGCGGTTACGCCACGGTCATCGACAATCGAAGTCCTGAGCAGGAGCTCGGCGTCATTGCGATCGACTCGGTGTTTTCGCCGGTGGTCCGTGTTCGCTATCGAACCGAGGATATGCGCGTTGGTCAACGCACCAACTACGACCGGCTCATTCTCGAAGTCTGGACCAAGGGCACCATCGCGCCCGAGGATGCACTGGTGGAGGCGGCTTTGATCCTGCGAAAGCACCTCAACCCCTTCGTGACCTATCACGAGCTGGGTTCCGAATTGGTTTCCAGCGGCGGTCATCATTCGGGCGCGGCCGCTCCCAAGGATGCAGCGCTCATCGAGCTTTTGGACCGCCCGGTCAGCGTGCTCAATCTTTCCGTGCGGGCGAGCAATTGCCTGGAGGCGGCAAGAGTCGCCACCATCCGCGACCTGGTGACCAAGACCGAATCGGATGTGCTGCGGTTCCGAAGCTTCGGGAAAACATCGCTCCACGAAGTGCAGCGCAAGCTGAGCGACATCGGGTTGCGGCTTGGAATGAAAACATTGGACGACGGTTCGGTCGTTTTCCCCGGCGATACCGCGACGCCCGCGGGACACTGGATCGGCGACGGCGGAATCGAAGGCGCCGCTGCATCCCACGGCCAATCCGGACCGCTCGAAGTCTTTACCATGGGTGATTAAGTGCCACTGCCTGGCACAGGATGACTGTTATGAGACACCGCGTTCATTTTCGCAAACTCAATCGCACCGCCGAGCATCGCTGGGCGCTCAGGCGTAACATGGCCCAGAGCCTTTTCGAGCACGGCGCCATTACCACCACGTTGCCCAAGGCCAAAAGCGTCCAGCCCTTCGCCGAAAAACTGCTGACCTTTGCCATCCGGGCCCACAAGGCTCGCCAGTCCGGTCAGCCCGTGGACGAACTGGCCGCGCGGCGATCCATCCAGCAATTGATGGGGGACCGGGTGATCGTCCCTGCCGAGCATCGTGCTGACTACGAAGGAATGTCCGATGCCGCTCGCGAAAAAACCTTGCGCATGCCCTCGGGCCGCCGCCATCGAACCGGCGAAGCCAAGGGCCGCCTGGCTTTTACCGCCGATTCTGTGACCCATCGGCTGATCGAACGGATTGCTCCGAAGTTCACTGAGCGCCCCGGCGGCTACACGCGGATCATCCGCACGGCGGATCGGCGGATCGGCGACGGTTCCCATCTGGCGGTCTTGCAGCTTGTCGGGAATGAGCAATCGCCCGGATCACTGAGCAAGCCGGAAAAGGGTGCCCGCCGGCGCAAGGCCGATGCCCGCTACGGTCTGGCCGTCAAGGTATCGAAAAAGAAGGCGGAAGCAGGGCGTTCCGCCAAGGCGGAAAGCACCGGCGGGTTAGAATAGCTCGATAACTTGCTCTATCATCAGCGCTGTGGGCCGGGACCTTTTCCCGATTGTGGACTACGATGCAACGCGATCCGGAATGCATATTCTGCAAGGTCGTCGCGGCCCAGATGCCAGCCTTCGTCGTTCACGAAGATCAAACCACCATCGCCTTTCTTGACGTGGGTCCTCTCGCCGAAGGCCATCTGCTTCTCGTCCCCCGCGAGCACCACACCAGGCTCAGCGACATGCCCGCCCAGCTCGCTGCCGATCTGGGTTCACAACTTCCCCAGCTTGGCCGGGCACTGATGAAAGTGACTTCCGCATCGTCCTTTAACGTGCTTTGCAACGAGGGCGCCGACGCGGGTCAGGTTGTCAGGCACGTTCACTTTCATCTGATTCCGCGTCGTGGCTCCGACCATCTGGGTTTCCGTTGGAACGCTGGCGCGTACCCCGCCGGTCGTGCCGCCGAGATCTCCGCGGCATTTCAAAACGCCATCGTTGCACACCAGTCATAAGAGAGCATTCCGTGCATCGGCTCTCGGCACATCCGCAAGCCGATGGTAAACTTCGCGCCATGAAAGTCGGCTTGATTGGCACGGGGATCATGGGGCAGCCCATGGCGCGGAATCTCACCCGCGCAGGACACAAGGTTTTCGTTCATTCGCGGACGAAAAGTCGCGCCCAGCCATTGGTCGCGGAAGGGTTTGTCTGGTGCGACACGCCGGCCAGGCTCGCGCAGGCGGTGGATGCAGTCATCTCCATCGTACCGGATTCGCCGGACGTTCGAGCGGTCTACCTTGGCCCCGGTGGTGTGTGCGAAACAATTTGCGCGGGCACTTTGTGCATGGATATGTCCACCATCGACCCTGCGGTCGCGCAGGAAGTTGCGGTCTGCGTGCGGCAGCGGGGAGGAAAGTTTCTGGACGCTCCGGTGTCGGGCGGAAAAACCGGGGCGGAGGCGGGCACGCTGACGATCATGGTCGGCGGAGACGAGGCGCACGTGAGCGAAGCCATGCCGTTGCTTCTGGCCCTGGGTAAAAACATCGTGCATTGTGGTCCGGTAGGCAACGGACAGCTCACCAAGTTATGCAATCAAATCCTTTGCGGTCTCAACCTGCTCGCGGTGTGCGAGGCCATGGTGTTTGCCCGCAAGGTCGGTTTGGACCCTGCAGTGATGCACAAGGCCGTATCCACCGGTGCGGCCGGGTCGTGGGCGCTCCAGAATCTGGGTCAACGAATGTTGGATCGCGACTTTGCGCCCATGTTCATGATCGACTTGCAGCAAAAGGACCTGGGATTAGCTTTGGCCCAGGCGCGGGAGCACGGAGTGCCAATGCCTGGCACTGCGATTGTGCGGGAACTTCTTGGCGCGGCGCAGGCCGCCGGAGAAGGGCGAGAAGGGACGCAGGCCTTGGTCAAGACTTTGGAACGGCTTGCGGCAATGCTCCCTCTTTCAGGCGCTCGCTAAAGAGG
>CXWL01016717.1_pt1 | contig 69671 bp, 62 predicted proteins | sample 590931 | NCBI WGS metagenome assembly CXWL01 (sample SAMEA3498368, study PRJEB10139) | groundwater metagenome | biome: water well; material: biofilm material | place: Germany | collected 2015-04-27
ATGCCACCGTCGGTGCGATCCAGCAGGCACTGCAGGAAGCCGAGCTGATGGCGGATTGCAAGATTCGCACCGTTTATACGGGGATCGCGGGCGGACATATTCGCAGTTCGAATGCGCACGGCATGATCAAGATCAAAGAAAAGGAAGTGGCGCAGACCGACGTGGTGCGCGCGATTGAGACTGCCAGTTCGATCAGCCTGCCCAGTGACCAGCAGATTCTGCACATCCTTGAGCAGGAGTTCAGCATCGACGGTCAGGGCGGGATCAAGAAGCCGCTGGGGATGAGTGGTATGCGGCTTGAAGTGGAGATCCATATCGTCACCGGCGCAGTGTCGGCTGTGCAAAACATTTTGAAATGTATCCACCGCTGCGGCCTAGATGTGAACGAGATGATCCTGCAGCCTTTGGCTTCCAGCAAGTCGGTGCTGGCCGACGATGAGAAAGAGTTGGGCGTGTGCCTGATCGATATCGGCGGTGGCACCACCGATGTGGCCGTGTTCACGGGTGGCGCGATCCGTCACACGGCGGTGATACCGATCGCCGGTGACCAGATCACCAACGATATCGCCATGGCGCTACGCACCCCTACCAAGGATGCGGAGGATATCAAGATCAAATACGGATGCGCGTTGCGTCAGTTGGCAAACGACGCGCCGATTGAGGTGCCGGGTGTGGGCGAGCGTAGCTCGCGCATGTTGTCGCGGCAAACATTGGCCGAAGTGATCGAGCCGCGCGTTGAAGAGTTGTATTCGCTGGTACAGACCGAATTGCGGCGCAGCGGCTTCGAGGATTTGCTGTCGTCCGGCATTGTGATTACCGGGGGGAGCAGTGCCATGCAAGGCATGGTGGAGCTGGGCGAGGAGATNNGATGAAGTGTCACGTGTGAATTCAGGTTCGTTCAAGGATGTGATGGAGAAGATGAAGGATTGGTTCAAGGGAAATTTTTAGAATTGAGCGTATTGGGTTTTCGTATTTTGTAATGAGTAATTGAATTTAACTTAAGGAGAATAAAGATGGCTTTCGAACTGATAGACGCACAACCGCAGGGCGCGGTGATCAAGGTGGTGGGCGTGGGCGGTTGCGGCGGCAACGCGATCGATCACATGATCGAGCAGGGCGTGCAGGGTGTCGAATTCATTGTCATCAACACGGATGCACAGGCGCTCAAACGCAGCAAGGCGCGCGTGCAATTGCAGATTGGAGCTTCGCTCACCAAGGGACTCGGGGCGGGCGCCAAACCGGAGATCGGCCAAGCGGCAGCGGAAGAAGATCGTGAACGCATTGCGGACATCATTAACGGTGCGAACATGGTTTTCATCACGGCCGGCATGGGTGGGGGGACGGGCACCGGTGCGGCACCCATCGTGGCCCAGGTCGCCAAAGAGATGGGAATTCTCACCGTGGCGGTGGTCACAAAACCGTTCGTGTTCGAAGGCAAGCGTATGACACTGGCACTGAAAGGGATCGAAGAGTTAGCGTCATTTGTTGACTCGCTTATTATTGTGCCCAACGCAAAGCTGATGGAGGTTTTGGGAGGCAAGACGACATTGCCGCAAGCTTTCAGGGCGGCGAACGGGGTGTTGCAGGGGGCGGTGGCCGGAATCGCCGAGGTGATCAATGTACCGGGCATGGTGAATGTGGATTTCGCCGATGTCTGCACGCTCATGTCCGAGAACGGCATGGCGATGATGGGGGCGGCCAGTGCTTCGGGAGAAGGTCGTGCGCAACGCGCGGCCGAGCAGGCGATTGCCAGCCCGCTGTTGGAAGATGTGGATCTGTCGGGAGCGCGGGGTGTGCTGGTGAATATCACCTCCAGCAGCAACCTGACGCTGCAAGAGTTACATGAAGTGATGAATTGCTTCCAGTTCGCCGCGTCGGAAGCGACTGTGATCGTCGGTTCAGTGTTTGACGAAGAAATGGGTGATGAATTGCGTGTGACCATCGTGGCAACCGGCCTCGGTTCAGCCGTGCGAAAACAACCCAAGCCCGTTCTGGTTCCCGAAAAACAATTGCGCACCGGAACTCACGATGCCTCGCCGATCGATTACGTTGATCTGGAGATGCCGACAGTGATCCGAACCGGACGTCATCGGGAGGCGGTGGAAGCAATGAGGTTATCCGGAGTTGATCCGCTGGATATCCCCTCATTTTTGCGCAAGCAGGCGGATTGAAACGCGGGAATCGAGCTGAAAACGAGGTTCGGGCAGGAACGGGTAGAAACGTTTCTCATCCCTGCGGCTCAATCAAGAATTGGGGCTATGTTAAGATTCACGCCCAATCTGACAGGTCAAGTTAAATGGTCAAGCAGCGCACTTTGAAGACGACGGTGCAAGCCACGGGAGTGGGTTTGCACACCGGTGAGAAGGTCTATCTGACCTTGCGCCCGGCTGAAATAGATAGTGGCATCGTGTTCCGCCGCATCGACTTGCCCGGTTCACCGCACATTCGTGCCGAAGCCCATGCGGTGCATGACACACGACTTTCAACCTGTTTGGAAGCAGATGGCACGCGAGTGGCAACAGTTGAGCATTTGATGTCCGCACTGTCGGGTTTGGGAATTGACAATGTCATTGTAGAGTTGACCAGCCCAGAATTGCCCATCATGGATGGGAGTGCAGGCACCTTCATATTTTTACTGCAATCCGCCGGTCTGGTGGAACAATCATCCGCCAAAAAATTCATTCGAATTAAAAAAACCATTGAAGTGAAGGACGGGGACAAATGGGTTCGTTTTGACCCGTTCAATGGCTACAAGCTGACATTTACAATCAATTTTGCGCATCCGGTGTTTGCCAACACCAAACAGAACGTGACGGTGGACTTGGGTAAGCATTCTTATATTAAAGAGGTGAGTCGAGCACGGACATTTGGTTTCATGCACGATGTTGAGAATATGCGCGCCCAAGGCTTGGCTTTGGGCGGCAATTTGGATAATGCCATCGTGATGGACGAGTACCGTGTCATCAATCCTGATGGGCTGCGCTTCGACGATGAGTTCGTGAAGCATAAAGTGCTCGATGCAATAGGCGATTTGTATTTGTTGGGCCATCCGCTGATTGGTGCTTTCTCGGGCTACAAATCCGGTCACGCTTTGAACAATGCGTTATGTAGGGCAATGCTGGCCGATGAATCGTGTTGGGAATTTGTCACCTACGACAAGGTTGAGGAAGCGCCGGATTTTCTGCGCTTGCAAATGCAACCGGCCTAGTGCGGAGCTGTAATGTTCATCCGACTTGCCTTGATACTTTCGGCTCTGCTTATCGTTGTATCTTTTGCAGCCTATCTTTTTACCCGCGACAATCGTTTTTTGGGATTTGCTTGGCAAGTCGTCCGATTCATCTTGTTTGCGTTACTTGTTTTTGGAGTCCTTTACCTCCTTGAACGTTATGGGCTGGCGGCGTGGAAAGTACTCCTATAGCGAGTAAGTTTTTAGCATTATTTGGATTCGGCCTGTTTCTTGAGGCGCTGTATTGCCAATTTCAGTGGGCTATCGCGTAACTTTAGTTCTAAGTCGGCGAGTTGTTTTTCAGCGGCATGACCTAGGGTCCTGTGTGGAGTGGTCATGGGCGTTGATTTTGCCCGCACTTGCACCCTGACCTGAATTCCAGTAACCTTGCATCCCCTTGTTAAAAATAAGGAAATCAGTTCGGAGCTGATTAGTCGCAGTTTTGTAGCAACGGATCCGTTGTCTGCCGAGATGAATAACGTTTCGCCCCGTATGAAATAAACCCTGCTTGCATTGAGTAGAGAGGGAGGCGCGATCAACTGATAGTGTCGTTGTAGTGCGGAAACTTCTTTAGCGCGCAGCGAGAGTTGTCTTAAGTCCTGGTTGTTTTCAAAGAAGTCTTTAAAATGATTGGACACATTAGGTAATAAAACGATTTTTAGGGGAGGCAACGTGCATATTATTCTAATTTCAAATGGCTATGCAAAATCACGCAATCTGACCCTTACCGGCTTCCATCTTTGGGGCGCTGGAATTTTGGCATTTTTGCTGTTTATTGGCGCTGTATTGACAGTTCAGTATGCCATCGTACGTTTTCAACCCGGCACAATCAGCAGTGAATTGAAAAGCTGGTTGGCGAGTGCACAGGTTGCTGAGCAACAAAAGCAGCAGGCGTACCTGCGTCAAAGTCTGGATGCACTGGCGATGCGTTTGGGCCAGATGCAAGCGCAATTACAACGTCTTGATGGATTGGGTGCGCGGCTCGCGAAGATGACCGGTATGAATCCACAGGAATTCTCGTTCGGTCAACAGCCGGCCCAAGGTGGGCCGTATATTCCGGTGCTTCCCCAGCAAGGTGTGACCTTGGAAGCGATGGAGAAGCAGCTTGTCACCATGAATGCGCTGTTGGGCGACCGCAACGATAAACTCGTTGCCCTTGAAACCTTGTTTTTGCAAGACCGTTTGGACAAGAAAATGCTTCCATCCGTGGCGCCCATCACGGTCGGCTGGTACTCCTCAAACTTTGGATGGCGCCTCGATCCGTTCACCGGACAGAGCGCGATGCATGAAGGCGTCGACTACCAAGTGCCGGAGGGGACGCCGATCTTTGCCTCCGCCGGAGGGGTGGTGGTGTTCGCGGATGTCCATCCTCAATATGGTAATATGGTGGAGATTGATCACGGCAACGAAATTATCACGCGTTATGCTCACGCATCAAAATTGCTGGTCAAAGTGGGCGAAGTGGTAAGACGCGGGCGTGAAATCGCCAAGGTTGGTAGCACCGGACGTTCCACGGGCAACCACCTGCACTTTGAAGTGAGATACAAAGGCACAGCCCAGAATCCGGTACGCTTCCTGCAAAAAGCAGCAAGTTGAAGCTTTTGAATCCGTAGCAGGGTGAGGTGCAAGCCTCACCCTTTTTTATTTGTTTGTAACAGTCGTCAAAGAAAATAACAGCATGATCTCCAACTTGTTGAAATCCGTGTTTGGTAGCCGTAACGATCGCCTGCTCAAGCAATACCGTCAGACCGTCACGCGCATCAATGTCCTCGAAGCAGGAATTGCGTCCCTTTCGGACGAGCAATTAAGGGCCAAGACGGAATCATTCAAGCAGCGCGCACAACAGGGGGAGACGCTCGATGCGTTGCTGCCCGAAGCTTTTGCGGTGGTACGTGAAGGTGGCAAGCGTGTATTGCAGATGCGCCATTTCGATGTGCAATTGATCGGTGGCATGGTGTTGCATTACGGCAAGATCGCCGAAATGCGCACCGGTGAAGGCAAGACATTGATGGCAACTTTGCCGGCATACCTGAATGCTTTGTCCGGCAAGGGTGTGCATGTGGTGACGGTGAATGATTATTTGGCGGCTCGCGACGCGGAGTGGATGGGGCGTTTGTACCGGTTCCTGGGTTTGTCGGTCGGAGTAATCTTAACCAGTATGGAGCATGCGGACAAACAGGCGGCCTACGCTGCCGACATCACCTACGGCACCAATAACGAATTCGGCTTCGATTACTTGCGCGACAACATGGCGGCGCAGGCGACAGAACGCTTCCAGCGCGGATTGAATTTTTCCATCGTGGATGAAGTTGACTCCATTCTCATTGACGAGGCGCGCACCCCGTTAATTATCTCAGGCCAAGCCGAAGATAATCTTGATGTGTACCTGCAAATGAACAAGCTGGTGCCGGGTTTGACTCGCCAAGCTGATGAAAATGCGCCCGGTGATTTTCACGTGGATGAAAAGAATCACCAGATCCTATTGAGCGAATCGGGTCATGAACATGCGGAACGATTGCTGGCTCAGGCCGGATTTCTTCCTGTGGGTGGAAGCCTGTACGACCCGGCCAATATCACGCTGATCCACCATCTGTATGCCGCATTGCGTGCCCACAACCTGTTCCACCTCGATCAAAATTACGTGGTGCAGAACAACGAAGTGATCATCGTCGATGAATTCACCGGAAGGCTGATGGCAGGCAGGCGTTGGTCGGATGGACTGCATCAGGCGGTCGAAGCCAAGGAAGGCGTGGCCATCCAGAAAGAGAACCAGACGCTGGCCTCGATCACTTTCCAGAACTACTTCCGCATGTACAACAAGCTTTCGGGCATGACGGGGACGGCTGATACCGAGGCTTATGAATTCCAGTCTATCTACAATCTGGAGACTGTCATCATTCCCCCGCATCGTCCTACGGTGCGTAACGACATGATGGACAAGGTCTTCCTCAGCGCGGGTGAAAAATACACGGCGGTAATCGCCGATGTGCGAGATTGCCATGAGCGCGGGCAACCGGTGCTGGTCGGCACGACATCAATCGAAACCTCCGAGTTGCTGTCCAGTTTGCTGGATAAAGCAAAACTGCCGCATCAGGTCTTGAACGCCAAGCAGCATGCACGCGAAGCCGAGATCGTGGCCCAGGCCGGTCGGCCAAAGATGATCACCATCGCCACCAATATGGCAGGACGCGGCACCGACATCGTGTTGGGCGGAAACGTGGAGAAACCCATCGAGCTGGTACGTATGGACGAGAGTCTGGATGCGACAACGCGGGAGCAACGCGTTGAGCAATTACGCGCCGAATGGAAACCGGTGCACGAGCAAGTTGTCGCCAGCGGTGGCTTGCACATCATTGGAACCGAACGTCACGAATCACGGCGTGTGGACAATCAACTACGCGGACGTTCCGGGCGTCAGGGTGACCCCGGCTCTAGCCGTTTCTATTTGTCGCTGGAAGATCCGCTGTTGCGCATTTTTGCCTCAGATCGCGTGGCGGCGATCATGAATAAATTCAAGTTGCCCGAAGGTGAAGCCATCGAACACAGCTGGGTGACACGTGCTATCGAGAACGCGCAACGCAAGGTCGAGGCGCGCAATTTCGATATGCGCAAACAGATTTTGGAATATGACGATGTCGCCAACGATCAGCGCAAGGTCATCTATCAGCAACGCGCAGAGTTGCTGGAAAGCACGGATATCAGCGAGACCATCAGCGCGATGCGTGAAGGTGTCTTGAGCGACTTGTTCACCGAATATTTCCCGCAGGGCAGTTTGGAAGAGCAATGGGATGCGCCAGCTTTGGAAAAAGCACTGGCCGCCGATTTTCAGTTGCGTCTCCCCTTGGTTCAATGGCTGGAGCAGGAGAAACAGCTGGACCAATCCGGATTAAATAAACGTATTGTTGATTCGGCGCGTGATCAGTATCAAGCAAAAGTCGATCAGGTCGGCAGTGAAGTGATGCATGGGTATGAACGTATCGTGATGCTGCAAAGTCTCGATCAGCATTGGCGCGAACATTTGGCCGCGCTGGATCATTTACGTCAGGGCATTCATCTGCGCGGTTATGCGCAAAAAAATCCCAAGCAAGAATACAAACGTGAAGCGTTTGAATTGTTTGCCTCCATGCTGGAGTCGATCAAGCGTGACGTGACGCAGACACTGATGAACGTGCAGATCCGCAGCGAAGCGGATGTGGCGGCGGCGGAAGCTCCCCACACGCCGGAAAATGTACAGTATCATCACGCGGACTATGAAGAAGCTCTGGGGAATTCCGAACTGCAAGCCAGCGAACACAAGCCGTTCGTGCGTTCAGGTGAAAAGGTGGGGCGTAATGATCCTTGCCCCTGCGGCTCCGGAAAGAAATACAAGCAGTGCCACGGCAAATTGAATTGAACAAATTAATACCACAGGAGAAGAAGATGCCGACTGATGATCTGATCTTGCAAACGTTACACAACTCGACGCTGACTGAGGAGTTGCGCGACGCTGAAATTGAATCGCTTGGGCGGTTGTTCGAAGTCAGGGAATACAAGGCCGGAGATTGCATGTTACGTCCCGGTGAAGAGCGATTAAAAAATTCATTAATCGTCTTGGCGAGCGGAGAAGTTGAGGCGACAGCGATCATCGGCGGCGAACAGGCGACTTTGCATCTGCTGCAACCCGGTGATCTGGCTGGAATCATCACTTTCGTGGGCGGCAATGTGTCGCAGATCAGCGCCACAGTAATAGCCAAGACCGATTGCCAGGTGTTGCTACTGGAACGCTCAAAGTTCGAATCGTTGTTGAATACTCAACCCGCCATCGTTTATTACGTGATGCGGGGCATCGTGCGCCATGTGCATGGCATCGTGCGCCGCATGAATGCACAATCGGTGGAAATGACCAATTATCTGTACAAGACGGGCGGGCGTTTCTAGTCATGCCGGTCAATCTTGAATCGCCCGTAGCGGCACAACTGTTGCCCGTTGCGGGCGTTTTTTTGGGTACAGCGGAAGCGGGTATCAAGCGCGCCAACCGCAAGGACGTGCTGGTCATCAAACTGGAAGAGGGCGCGACCGTTGCCGGGGTGTTCACCACTAACCGCTTCTGCGCCGCGCCCGTCACGGTCGCGCTTGAACATCTGGCCGCGAACAAAGGCATCCGCGCGCTGCTGGTCAACACCGGCAACGCCAACGCCGGAACCGGCGAACAGGGCATGGCTGCCGCGCGCACTACCTGTGCAACACTGGCAAAATTGCTGGGCTGTGCGCCGGAGCAAGTGCTTCCCTATTCCACCGGCGTCATCATGGAGCCATTGCCCGTTGAAAAAATTGTCACCGGCCTGCCGCAAGCCGTCGCCAACCTGAAAGCTGACAACTGGTTCGACGCGTCGCAAGCCATCATGACCACCGACATCGTTGCCAAGGCCGTGTCGCGTCAAATCCAGATCGGCGGCAAGACGGTCACCGTCACCGGCATGTCCAAAGGCTCCGGCATGATCCATCCCAATATGGCCACCATGCTGGGCTATATCGCCACTGACGCGGCCATCACTCAACCGCTGTTACAACTCATGGTGCGCGACGCAGCCGACCGTTCGTTCAACTGCATCACCGTGGATGGCGACACCTCCACCAACGATGCGCTGATGCTCATTGCCACCGGCAAGAGCGGCGTTGCCATCAACGATGCGAACCGCACGCAGATGCAAACCGTCATCACCGAAGTCGCTACCGTGCTGGCGCAAGCCATCGTGCGCGACGGCGAAGGCGCGACCAAATTCATCACCATTCAAGTGCAAGGTGGCCGCGACGAAACCGAGTGCAAAAAGATCGGTTATGCCATCGCCCACTCGCCCTTGGTCAAGACCGCCTTCTTCGCTTCCGATCCCAACCTCGGTCGCATCCTTGCCGCCATCGGTTATGCCGGTGTGAGCGACCTCGATGTCGAGAAGTTAAAACTGTATCTCGATGACGTGCTGGTGGCCGAACACGGCGGACGCGCGACGAGTTATCAGGAAGAAGACGGTGCGCGTGTGATGAAGCAAAGCGATATCACCATCCGCGTGGTGCTGAATCGCGGTGCGGTGAATGCCACCTTGTGGACTTGCGACTTCTCTTACGACTACGTGAAGATCAACGCGAGCTATCGAAGCTGATCAAAAAATTCGAACTTCGGCTTGCGGCCACGAGCAGCCTGTCATCATGTTCCCGTATTATTAATGCATATGAGGAATAGTAAATTTGGTGGGCTTCAGTGAATCAATTAGTTATCGAAAATTTAAATTCCACACTATTATCAATAGCACGGACCGGTGGGTCCGTCTAAAAACTGTTGGACAACGCGAAAGACTGCGGATTAAAGCAACCTTCGAGGGTGATAACGTATGAAAGCAATTGTGTATGAAAGGTATGGGCCGCCCGATGTTCTTCAATTGAAGGAGGTTGAAAAACCCACCCCCAAGGACAATGCAGTCCTGATAAAAACACACGCGACAACGGTAACATCCGGGGACTGGAGGGTGCGAAGTCTCAATGTGCCTGCCGGCTTCGGGCTCATCATGCGTTTGGTATTTGGAGTCTCAAGACCAAAGCAACCCATACTAGGGACGGAGCTGGCCGGGGTGGTTGAATCGGTAGGTAAAGATGTAAGGAAATTCAAGGTCGGTGACCAAATTTTTGCGTTCACCGATGCAGCCATGGGTTGTCATGCGGAGTACAAATGCATGCCGGAAGACGGGGCGGTGGCATTAAAACCAGCCAACCTGACCTACGACGAAGCCGCCGCACTATCTTTTGGCGGAACAACGGCGTTAGATTTCTTCAGAAGAGGAAAACTTCAGAGCGGGGAAAGAGTACTCGTCAATGGTGCTTCCGGAGGGGTAGGCACAGCTGCGGTGCAGCTTGCCAAGCACTTCGGGGCAGACGTAACCGGGGTGTGCAGTACCGCGAACATGGAACTGGTGAGATCTCTGGGCGCTAGTCATGTTATCGACTACACCCAAGAAGACTTCACGCAGAATGGTGAAACCTATGATGTCATTGTTGATACCGTTGGCACGGCCCCGTTCTTCCGTAGCAAAGCTTCGTTGAAGGAAGGAGGACGCCTGCTTATGGTTTTAGCTGGGCTGCCAGACATGCTTCAGATTCCATGGGTGTCGATGACGAGCAGCAAGAAAATCATCGCTGGGCCAGCAGCCGGGCGCGCGGAAGATTTGCGTTTTCTCGCGGGGCTGGCTGAGGCGGGAGAATTCAAACCGGTTATTGATCGGCGCTATCCGTTCGAGCAGATCGCCGAGGCTCACCGCTACGTCGACACCGGACGCAAGAAGGGAAATGTCATCATAACTCTGGAGCATGACGATTGAACCTAGGAGCACCGAACACGTATGCGACCCTCTGAGAGGGCATTGTCCAACATGGCGTTCGAGAGGGACGTGCCAAAAGCGGCGCGCCCCTCAACTTTACGTTGAATGACCGGTTTCTGGAAGTTGCGATGTCCGCTTGGGGTTAACTTCAGCCACTTGCCGTAGCGAATACAACAGGCGCGCGAATGGGTAATGAAAGCATAGTTGAGTGATGGAAAAGCTAGAACGCTTCCTTGACCGCGCCGAAGGTCTGCTTTCCCGTTTGGAAGTCATCTTGCCAAGCTCGCAGCAACAAATCCCCGACTGGCAATCTGCCGCCGCTTTCCGTTGGGATCATCAGCAACGCAGGTTGCACCCTGTTCCCAATTTCCAGCGCATCGCGCTTTCTGACCTGCTCGGCATCGACGAGCAGAAGCAACGCATCTTGCAGAACACCTTGCAATTCGTGCGCGGTGGAACGGCGAATAATGTGCTTCTCTCCGGCGCGCGTGGCACGGGCAAGTCGTCCTTAGTCAAAGTTTTGTTGAATGAATATGCGGCGCAGGGGTTGCGCGTGATCCAGATCGACAAGCAGGGGCTGATCGACTTGTCGCACATCGTGGGGTTGGTGCAGGGACGTACCGAGCGCTTCATTCTGTATTGCGACGACTTGTCTTTTAATGCGGATGAACCTGGCTACCAAGCACTCAAAGCCGCACTGGACGGCGATCTGGTGGCGTTCTCTGACAATCTGCTGATCTATGCGACCTCCAACCGTCGCCACTTGATGCCGGATTACATGCAGGACAACCTTGCTACCAAACATATCGGCGATGAAGTGCATCCGGCCGAAAGTGTGGAAGAGAAGGTGTCGCTCTCCGAGCGCTTTGGTCTGTGGATTTCTTTTTATCCCTTCACGCAGGATGAATATCTTGCGGTGGCCGCGCATTGGCTGACACATCACGGCTGGCAGCAAGGTTTGACCGAAGAGGTGCGTACCGCCGCATTGCAGTGGGCATTGATGCGAGGTTCAAGGAGTGGTCGTGTGGCGGGGCAGTTTGCCAAGGATTGGTGCGGACAGCATGTCACAAAATAAAATCGTCGAAGTCGCCGCCGCCGTTCTGCAACGACCCGATGGCTCGTACCTGTTGGCGCAGCGCCCTCCCGGCAAAATCTGGGCAGGCTACTGGGAGTTTCCCGGTGGCAAAATCGAACCGGGCGAAACGGCGCATGATGCGCTGGTGCGCGAGTTGCACGAAGAGTTGGGCATCACCGTACAAACCAGCTACCCGTGGCTCACTCGGGTGTTTACCTATCCGCACGCAACGGTGCGTTTGAATTTCTTTCGCGTGACGGAGTGGCGCGGCGAGATGCATCCGCATGAGGGTCAGGAGTTTGCGTGGCAAATAAATCCCCCCCACCCCCCCTTTTCCAAAGTGGGGAGTCGATGCTCGGTTTCGCCCATCCTTCCCGCAAACGCGCCTATCCTGCGCGCTCTTGAATTGCCTGATTTGTATGCCGTCAGCAATGTTGCCGAAATGGGCGTGGACGTTTTCTTGGACAGACTGCGGATCAGGTTGGATGAAGGTTTGGGGTTAGTGCAGTTGCGTGAGAAACAGCTTCCACACAACGAGTTGCGCGAGTTGGCATTGCGCGTGGTGGCACTGGCGCATGCGCGGGGTGCCAAGGTGTTGCTCAATGGTGATGTGGAATCGGTGCGGGAAACGGGAGCAGATGGTGTGCAGTTGACCGCGCCACAAATTGCCGCATTGAGTGAACGGCCTGCAGTGGATTGGTGTGCTGCTTCTTGTCACAACGCGGAAGAGCTGCGCCGTGCCGAAGCACTGGGATGCGACTTCGCGATGTTGAGTCCGGTGTTGCCAACGCAAACTCATCCGGGTGCAGCGCATCTGGGATGGGAAAACTTTGCGGCCCTTGCGAAGGGCTCATCAATTCCGGTGTATGCACTCGGGGGTTTGAAGCAGGAAGACATGCAAACAGCCTGGCAGAACGGCGCGCATGGAATTGCCTTGTTACGTCAGGCCTGGTGATCCGTTTTCGGCTGATTTTGCTCACGCGACTCCACGCGATAGTCTTCGTTGGCCCACTTCCCCAGATCAATCATCTTGCAGCGTTCGTTACAGAAAGGGCGGTACTTGTTTGCGGTGTCCCATTGATGTTGCTTGCCGCAATGCGGGCACGAGACGATAGGCGACTTGCTCATTGCAGCGAGCAGAAGGTTAGATTGAACTCGACATCGTCTTCGTGCAGCGTGGTCTTGGCGCTAAAATTTGCCTCGATGAAGCGAATGTTGAGGGCATATTTGTTGGCGCTGACTTCCGGAATGCAAGACAGCGCGTTGTCCAGTGAGATGCGCAACATTTGCGCGACGCGCCCGCCCTGCATTTGCTGGAAGGTGCCTTGATGCGCGATGAAATGGTATGACTTGCCGCTTTGCCTGAGCAACTTGAGCATGATGTCGATCCCGTCACGCAGGGGCAGCATGGGTTGGATCCAGGCTTTCAGATCGGCTCGGCGGATCTCATCGGATTGATGTTGCCAATAGTGGTAGGACGGCAGGTCAAATTCGCAAACGCCGCCAGGAATGCAGGCTCGCTGTTTAATCCCCATCAACCATTCATTCTCACGCAGATGCTGGCCGATCTTGCCCGTCATACTCAACAAGTTTGCACTGATCTGCTCCAATTCGCCAAGCACGCTTTCGAGTGCATCTTCCAGAATGTCCGGATTGTTGTGCAACGCATTGAGCGCCTTTTTCTGGCGTTCCAGTTCCTGCAAGAGTTCGGATTTTAAATCGGCGCGACAGGCTACTTCGAGTATCTCGAACAGGACACCCAAAGCAGCATGATGATCGGCTCGCTCAAAGCGTGTTATGAAACGATTGATTCGCAAAAACAGATCTTCCAGACGCAACATGGTGCGCACACGTTCATTGAGCGGGAACTCGTAATTGATCACATTCGCCTAGCGCTGGAGGGTGTTTGTTGGTTGCGGAAGATATAGGCAGAGCAGATTGTCGTCAATGGTTTTTCAAAGGGAAATCAACCGACTGTGCAATGTGTTCACCTGTTCCCGTAATTCTTCCGTGCTGCCATGGTTGTGCAGGATATCGTCCGCAAGTTGCAGGCGCCGGGCGCGATTTATCTGCTGTCCGATGATGGCACGCACAGCCTGTTCGGTGAGTTCGCTGCGTTGCATGGTTCGGGCAATTTGTTGTTGTTCCGGGCAATCCACCACGATGGCACGTTGCAGCCAGTTTATGTGTCGGCCATTTTCGAACAGCAATGGCACGACAACCAGCGTGTACGGCGCTTCGGTGAACATGTCGGCTTGCGCTTTGGATTCGGACAAAATGAGAGGATGCAGGATGGCTTCCAGGCGCTGTTTGGCATCGTTATCGGAAAACACCAACTGGCGCATCCTGGCGCGGTCCAACGCGCCTGCGGAATTGACAAACTCAGTGCCGAATGAATTTTGAATCAGCGGCATAGCCGCCCCACCGGACTGGGTGAGCTGGTGCGAAATCAGATCCGTGTCGATGATGCGAACACCGAGTTCGGCAAAATATTTTGCGACCGTGCTTTTTCCGCTGCCGATTCCTCCAGTCAAGCCATAACTGGGATGCTTCATGATACGGCGAGTAATTGCAGATAACTTTGGGTTAGCGACGGACCCCAAAATAATGCGATCAATCCTCCGCCTGCAAGGTAGGGGCCAAAGGGAATGGGGATGTTGCGGCCATGTTTGGCGACGATAATCAGCGCGATTCCGATTACGGCCCCGACAGCCGAAGAGAGCAAAATGACCAGCGGCAACATGCTCCACCCCAGCCAGGCGCCGATGGCGGCAAGCAACTTGAAGTCGCCAAATCCCATTCCTTCTTTTCCGGTGACCAGCCTGAACATCCAGTAAACGCTCCATAACACAAGGTATCCGGCCGCCGCGCCGATCACGGAATTTTCGAGTGTGGTGAACGCCCCGTTGAGATTGACCAGTAACCCAAGCCAGAGGAGTGGCAAGGTGATGCTGTCGGGCAACAATTGGGTATCGAAGTCGATGCAGGTGAGTGCGATCAGGGCCCAGATGAATAGAATTGCCGCGATTCCGGCCAGACCAAAACCGAAATGCCAGGCCGCGAATGCGCTTAACATGCCACTCACCGCTTCGACGAGCGGATAGCGCGGAGAGATGGCGACAGCACAACCCGCGCACTTGCCACGCAAAAACACATAACTCAGTACCGGAATATTTTCCAAAGCGGTGATCGCGTGACCACAATGCGGACACGCCGAGCGCGGTACGACAAGGTTATAGGGCGAAGTTTGTGAGGGCACTTGACCGTTCAATTCGGCACACTGACTTTGCCAGTCGCGCTCCATCATCTTGGGCAGGCGATGGATGACGACATTGAGAAAGCTGCCGACCAGCAGGCCGAGGATGCCGCTGCATAACGCAAAAACAAGCGGAGAAGATTGGAGCAGGAGCAGCATCGTTAACACCTTATGAATATAAAAAAAGCGCGGACAACGCCGCGCCTGTGTTTGTTAAAGTGGCTTAGCCAACCGCCTGACCCATCTTGAAAATCGGCAGGTACATCGCCACCACCATGCCGCCGATAAGCGTGCCCAGAATCACCATGATGACCGGCTCCATCAAGCTGGAAAGTGCCTCCACCGCGTCGTCCACTTCGGCCTCGAAGAAATCCGCCACCTTGGATAACATGCTGTCGATCGACCCGGACTCTTCACCGATGGCGACCATTTGCAGCACCATACTGGGGAATACATTGGAATTCTGCATGGCGATATTCAAGCTGCTTCCCGCCGTGACTTCGCGCTGGATCTGTTTCGTCGCATCGTAATACACCGCATTGCCTGCCGCACCGGCCACCGAATCGAACGCTTCGACCAGCGGTACGCCTGCGGCAAACATGGTGGACAGCGTGCGCGTCCAACGTGCGATGGTGGCCTTACGCACCAGCGGGCCGAACACCGGAATCTTCAGCATCAGGGTATCCATGGCGCGCTGCATCTTCTTGTTGCGTTTCCAGGTGTACATGAACCAGTAGATGCCTCCGCCGATGCCACCAAAGATCGCCCACCACCACGTTACAAAGAAATCGGACATGGCCATCACGACCAGTGTGGGTGTGGGGAGGTCGGCACCGAAGTTCTTGAACAGATCTTTGAAGGCCGGGATCACGAAGATCATGATGACGGCGGTGATGACGAAGGCGATCACGATAATGGAAATCGGGTAGAACAACGCCGATTTTATTTTGCTCTTGATGGCCAGGATTTTTTCTTGGTAGGTGGCCAGACGATCCAACAAACTGTCCAGAATACCGGCGGCCTCACCTGCGCCGATCAGGTTGCAATACAGTTCGTCAAAGTGTAACGGGAATTTGCGGAAGGACTGCTCCAAACTGCTGCCCGTTTCCACATCGGTCTTGATGTCCAACAACAAGCGTGCGACGGCGGGGTTGTCGTGCCCCTTGCCCACGATGTCAAAAGCCTGCAACAGCGGGACTCCGGATTTCAGCATGGTGGCCAACTGGCGCGTGAAAAGTGTGATGTCTTTCTCGGTGACTTTGCCGCCGCCCGAAGCGCTTTTCTTGATCTTGGTGACGGTGATGCCTTGACGGCGCAGGTGCGCGGAAACGGAAGCCTCACCGGCGCCCCGCGTATTTCCTTTGAGAATTTTGCCGGACTTGTCTTTGCCTTCCCAGCTGTATTGAATCTCTTTGACCTTGACGGGTTTTTCGGTAGCCATCGTGTTACCTCGACTCAAATGCTGCCATGGTGAAGATTCCGTAAATTGAACTTGATGCAATCGCGCCAGATTATAAAGAATATTTAAATTGCTGCATGGTTTTGTCAGCGTGTATTGATGGGGTTAATGAGGGGATTTATTCACCTGAGCGGGATAGATGCGCGCAACCTTAACCGCTCTATCCTGCGTCTGGATAATCTCAATCGGATAATTGCCAATCTTCACACTGGTCCCGGCCTCGGGGATGTCCTGCAAATGTTCGAGGATCAGGCCGTTCAATGTCTTGGCATCGCCCAAGGGCAGATGCAGTCCGAGTTTGCGATTCAAATCGCGCAGGCTGCTGCTGCCCTCCAGCAACAGGCTGCCATCGTCATGCCGCAGGTATTTGCCCGTCTGCGCGGGTGACTGCGTGGTGAAGTCGCCAACGATTTCTTCCAGGATATTTTCCAGGGTCACCAGCCCGAGCAACTCACCGTATTCATCCACGACTAAACCCAGGCGCGTATGGCGTTCCTGGAATTGTTGCAACTGTTTGAGCAAGGGAGTATCGGATGGAATGAAATAGGCATCGTGCAAAATGGCACGCAATTGGGCGACATCCAGTTCCTCATCCAGCAGCAAAGGCAAAACACGCTTGATATGCAAGATGCCCACGACGTTGCTGGACGTTCCGGCATATACCGGCAACAACGTGTGGTGACAGGTGATGATCTGCTGGCGCAATGCGGCCGGGTCGGAATCGATATCCAAGCCTTCGATCTGATTGCGCGGAATCATCACGTCGTTGACGGTGATGCGTTCCAAATCGACCAGATTCAGCAACATCTTTTGGTGCTTGCGCGGCAAAAAGTTTTCCGCCTCCAGCACCAGTCCGCGTAATTCTTCCATTGTCATTTTTTGTTTGCTTTGATCAGTCTGCACCTTGATGCGCATCAGCCATAACATGCCGCGTACCAACGAAGTGGCAACGAAGACCACCGGGTAGAACAATTTGATAAGGAAGGACAGCAGGTAGCTGGAAGGCAGCGCGACTCTTTCGGCGTGGCTGGCGGCGATGACCTTGGGCATGATCTCGCTGAAAACCAGAATCGCGAAAGCAATCGTCAGCGAACCTACCAACAGTGCCGAACTATTATCGTGTCCGAAAAGTCGCAGCACGATGATTTCGGCCAGCGTCGCGGCCGCCACATTGAGCAGCGTATTGCCGAACAGGATGGAGCCAAGCAATTTATCGGTATGTGTTAACAACGTTGCGGTAAGCCTGGCGCTCTTGTTGCCTTTGCGCACCATATGGCTCAGACGATGGCGGTTGATCGCCATCATGCTGGTCTCTGCAGCCGAGAAGAATCCGGAGCAAATCAGGATCGTGACCAGCGTGATAAACAGGGTACTTAACGAATAATCATCCAAAGCGCAGAGTCCTTGCTAAGACAAGGCGCGCAGTATCTCGGAGGGGAGAGTGGGTGTCAATTTTGGGTCACCAATCTTTGAACGTCAATCCGACTCCGAGTGCGGTTTGATGGTGGTTGTAGTCGATCAGACTGCCACCGTAGCCGGAAGAAAACTGAAGTCCCAGGCGGGATAAGTGGAAGAAGCGAACAGGCGTGGACCAATTCAATTCCAAGTAAGCGCGCGGTTGTACAACGGACAGGTTGCTGCGGAGTAGCAACCTAACTTCGTCTTCGCTGTCCGGAGACCAATGGGCTTCCAATTCCGTTATGCCGATGTATTGGCTGATGTCGGGGTTGTCATCCTTTGAGGAAGGTTCAGGTATGCGCCACCAACCGCGTGCCAGCAGGTGATAATCATCCCACTCCCACCCGCTCAGCGCATACAGCCGATTCCAGCTGCGTGAATCAGGATTGGCGCGGCCATTCGACTGGTGTGACAGGCCAAGATTGAGCAGCTTCCAGCCGCTGACATTGCCGGTGCCCAAAGTGCCGATGACCTCCGGTTCGTAATTGGTTTCGCGGAAAGGCGACGATTCTGCGCCATTAAATAACTGCCAATACGATTGCTGGGTGTAACCAATCCACAGCCGGAAATTTCTGAAATAAAGGAAATCGATTTCGCGAAAACCGCCAACCTCGGATTTGGCGCTGAACTGGAATTTCAACTCGGTGTGTTGGTAGTTGTAGGGCGCGGACACTGAATGAAAAGGCGCAGGCGATACAGGCTGAGGATTAATGCGGCTGGTGTGATGAACCGTAACATAATTGTTTCGATAAGGCTCCAAGCGCCGAACGCCGTCCTTGTCGGGGTTGCCGTGTCCATCCAGATCCCAGGCACGTGTCAGGAAGGAGCGGCCAGAATAATGCTTACCGGTCAGCCGGTCAAAGCAAGCCAGCCGCTCCGTTGCATTTTGTTTGTCACCACATTCCTTCCAGTTCGGCTTGGCCGCGAAAGCGGTATTTGAGAAAGTCAGTGTTATTCCCGCAAGGCAACCGAGCAGCAAGGAAAGTATTTGGAAGCGCATGCACATGGACTCACTTTGAGAATGCTTTTTTGTTTGCCCGCGCCATCATCCAGATGCCCGCCACCACCATCGGCAGACTCAACCATTGGCCCATGCTGATCCCGAACGTCATCAGCCCGAAGATGCCGTCATCCGGATTGCGGGTGAATTCGCCGATGAAGCGGAAGCTGCCGTAACCGATGAGGAACAAACCCGACACCGCGCCGACAGGACGCGGTTTGCGTGAATACCACCAGAGCAAAATAAAAAGTGCGACACCTTCCAGCGCAAACTCATACAACTGCGAAGGGTGGCGCGGAATGTTATCCACATGTGGGAACACCATTCCCCAAGGTCCGTCGGTGGGGCGTCCCCAAAGTTCGCCGTTAATGAAATTCCCGAGTCGGCCGAATGCCAAACCCGGAGGCACAAGCGGCGCGATGAAATCCATCAGCGCCAGCCATTGGATCTTGCGGCTGCGTGCAAACACCACCATCGCCAACAACACGCCGAGGAAGCCGCCATGGAACGACATGCCGCCTTCCCATACCGCGAGGATTTTGAACGGGTGTGAAAAATAATAGCCGGGGTTGTAGAACAAGACCTCACCCAAACGACCTCCCAGTACTACACCGAGCACACCGTAGAACAACAGGTCATCGAGGAACTTGTCGTCCCATGCAGCAACTCCCTCGCCCGCTTGCGGGAGAGGGCTGGGGAGAGGGGCGCGTAAACGTGATCTGCCCAGCAGGATGAAACAGACGAAACCAAGCAGATACATCAGGCCATACCAATGGATGCCGAACGGGCCGAGATGGAGAGCGACGGGGTCGAATTGCGGGTGGGTCAACATGGGGCGGGAATTTACCACACAAGAAAATTCGCAGGTCGAATACGGTAAAGATATAGACCAAATTGCAAAAGATATAGACCTGTATATAGGCCTAGATATAGGCCATCAAGCAGCTTGACGCTGCACTGTATGCGAAGTTATTGTGCGCGGCGTTACGAAGAATAATTCCAATTGAAATACCGATTTTCCGGGGAGCAACGCCATGCAACTTTCAATCACACTGCGCAAAGTGACGGAGCTTTGCATCGCTATCAGCGCGATCACCGTTTTGCTTCTCACCGGATGCGGTGGGGGTGGCATTGGAAGTGTCGCATCGGGCGGTGGTGGAATGAGTGTCACCATTACTCCCTTCAAGGGGCCTTTTTCGAGTGGCAGAGTCATTTTGAAAGATGCCAACGGTGCGCTGGTAACGATCCTTTCGGGTGAAACTATCAACGCCAGCGGTGTGGCGAACATCACCTTTGATGCCAATGTCACGTATCCGCTTGTAGTTGAAGTCACCGGAAATTACTACAACGAGATCACCGGCTTGGTTGAATCGGCAGTAGTGCCATTGCGCGGCCTGATCACCAGTCCCGGTTTGATCGGGTCCGGAAGTGCCGTTCCCGTGACCATCATCACCGAAACAGCCGTGGCCGATCTGCAAAACCGTCTGGGCATCTTCAGCGCAGGCAGCTCCATCAGCCCTGCCTCCGCAGTTGTTGCCCTGCAGAACGCGGGCTACATGTTTGGTATTTCGGCATCCGCCGTTCCCGTTTTTGACCCCATCACAAACAAGAGCAGTGACCCAGATACGTTACGACTGGCTGCATTGGCCGTGTTCGCAGGTAACCAAATTTCCGGCACCACACTGGCAGAAAAAGTCAAAGGGCTTGCCCATAAAATGGCGACACTTAATCCAGCCAGCGCCCCCACAGAAGTTATTACTCAAGCTGATTTTGACAGTGCACTGACTGTCGTCACCAGTGGCCGATCACGAGTGATGGCGGCGGGAACGACATCTCCAACATCCTCCAATATTGGCCCGATCAGCATGGGCGATATAGATACCTTATGCCAGTTATCGCGCAAAAGCGGCGAGTTGCAGCCCAATACACAGGGAGCTGTATTGACTGGAGCGAATGCTGTGATGGGCAACCTGAATGTGGAAAACGTATCCGGTGTCCCAGCCAGTAGTCCGTTGATGTACGGTTCGCTAATTAGTTTGTCAGGCGTGACGCTGGTAATAGACCCAGGCGGTACTGTTTACGTTGGGGGAAATACTACAGTGGGAGGTTTGGTCGGCTATGTTCCGGGTGAAGCGCTGGTATTTAATCCAAACACGCTATCTTCGGCTACAACTTTGTCAGGGGCAGCATCACTTAATAATGCTTATGCTGGTTCGATGGGCTTGCCCAACATAGCTTGGAGTTATGGAGTTGGAGCCGTAGACACCGTAACGCCCTTCACTTTAGGGCCGGCAGGCACTATCACTATGGCAAGTTCGGTGGGGCTGGCCACCACAGCGGCGAATTATGCAGTTGGAGCCGTTACCGCCTACGTAACTGGCGGAACTCTAACGATAAGTTCCGGCACTTTAGGGCTGGCAGGCACTACGACTATGGCAAGTTCGGTGGCACTGACCGGCACACTGGCGAATTATGCAGTTGGAGCCGCCGCCACCATTTTGGCAACTGATCCGGCATTGTCGGCAAGCGGTAATTTTATTGCGAACAATACAACTCTCACCTTGGGTAATTTGGGTGCGAGTGGCGTCTTATCTACCGTATTCACTACGGCTGAACTTCCCCCGGCAACATTTCCCTCAACTGGCTTAAATGGTGTTATTGCAAACAGTGGTGTTATTGTCGCAACAGGAATCCCATTTATTTGTCCTCAGTAATTCAAATAAACTGCGGTTCGCTTCATGAATTCTGCTTTGCGTTGGGTCTAGTCGGCACCTTGGTAGAGAATCTGCCCTCTACATCAACACAAACCGGAATCCGCGCACACCGTAGAACAACAGGTCATCGAGGAACTGTCGTCCCATGCAGCAACTCCCTCGCCCGCTTGCGGGAGAGGGGCGCGTAAACGTGATCTGCCCAGCAGGATGAAACAGACGAAACCAAGCAGATCATCAGGCCGTACCAATGGATTCCAAAGGAGCCGAGATGGATGGTGACGGGGTCGAATTATGGGTGAGTGAACATGGGGCGCGAATGCACCACAATACAAAAAGTAAAATGTAGAGAGGTCGTTGAAAGGCTTGACCATGTTGCGGGGGGAGGGGATAATCTGCGTGCGGTTTTTCAGCAATATCAAAGTGGAACTTAAAGGAAATAATATGAAAAAAAGAATCATCAGCCTAGCGGTGGGCGCAATGTTTTTGAGTGGTTGTGCCACGATAATTGAAGGTGGAACGCAGCCCGTTACATTTATGAGCGTACCTGATGTGGCCGCGATTTCAATTTCGAATCGTGCGGGAGAAAAAGTGCATACGGGCACCACACCCATGACGGTGACGCTCAAACGGGGCGCGGGCTATTTTAAAGCAGAGTCCTACACCGTTAAAGTATCCAAAGAGGGTTACACCCCTAAGGACATTACTGTGACTGGATCGGTGAATGGCTGGTACGTTGCTAACATTTTGTTCGGCGGATTAATTGGCTTGTTGATTGTTGATCCGATTACGGGCGCGATGTATGACCTAACGCCAGAGACCGTGAACGCCACGTTGGATGCGATGAATGTGAAAACATCCAGCAATGAACGTTCGCTTACTGTGGTGTTGGCTGAACAGCTTCCTGCGGATGCTTGGAAAAATGCACGTTTGATTAAGACCAATTAAGTGCCTTGTTTTAACCACGAACTGCCCGCCTTGTGCGGGCAGTTCGCTTTCTGGGTTCAGTTTGCATTCACGTGCTGGGTCGTTGGGGCGCATTGGTTTAGAATCCATCCCCTGACTTTAAATAACTGGATTCCGCACCATGCCCCAATACCGTTCCCGCACTTCCACCCACGGCCGTAACATGGCTGGCGCGCGTTCTTTGTGGCGCGCCACCGGTATGACCGATGGCGATTTTGGCAAGCCCATCATCGCCATCGCTAACTCGTTCACTCAGTTTGTGCCGGGACATGTTCATCTGAAAGATCTGGGACAAATGGTGGCGCGCGAAATCGAGAAGGCGGGCGGCATCGCCAAAGAATTCGACACCATCGCGGTGGATGACGGCATCGCCATGGGGCATGACGGCATGTTGTATTCGCTGCCTTCGCGCGATCTCATCGCCGATTCGGTGGAATATATGGTCAATGCGCATTGCGCCGATGCGCTGGTGTGTATCTCCAATTGCGACAAGATCACGCCGGGCATGCTGATGGCCGCGATGCGCCTGAATATCCCGGTGGTGTTCGTTTCCGGCGGGCCGATGGAAGCGGGCAAGGTGACGCTGCAGGGCAAAGTCAAAGGACTGGATTTGGTGGACGCGATGGTCGCGGCGGTCGACAGTCGCGTGAGTGATGCCGATGTGGATGCAATCGAACGTTCCGCCTGTCCGACCTGTGGTTCCTGCTCCGGCATGTTCACGGCGAATTCGATGAACTGCTTGACCGAGGCGTTGGGGTTGTCGTTGCCCGGTAACGGTTCGTTGGTGGCAACCCATGCTGAGCGCAAGCAGCTTTTCTTGCGCGCGGGACGCACGGTGGTTGAGTTGTGTAAACGTTATTACGAGCAGGACGACGTTTCGGTGTTGCCGCGCAGCATCGCCACGTTCGAAGCCTTCGAAAATGCCATGACGCTGGACATCGCCATGGGCGGTTCGACCAACACCGTGCTGCATCTGCTGGCCATCGCACACGAGGCGGGCGTGGATTTCACCATGAAAGATATGGACAGACTTTCGCGCCATGTGCCGACCTTGTGCAAGGTAGCGCCGTCATCGGATTATCACTTGGAAGACGTGCACCGCGCGGGCGGTATCGCGGCGATTCTGGGCGAACTGGATCGCGCGGGATTGATTCATGGCGAGGTCGGCACGGTACACAGCAAGACCTTGCGCGACGGACTCAAGCAGTGGGACGTCGTGCAGAGCGATGACGCAGAGGTGAAGAAATTCTTCCGCGCCGCGCCCGGCGGCATCGTGACGACCATCGCTTTCTCGCAATCCATGCTCTATCCCGAACTGGATTTGGATCGCGCCCACGGTTGTATCCGTGACAACGCCCATGCCTATTCCAAAGACGGCGGACTGGCAGTGTTGCACGGCAATATCGCTCTGGACGGTTGCATCGTGAAAACAGCGGGTGTGGATGAAAGTATCCTGAAATTCAGCGGGCGCGCGCGCGTGTTCGAAAGCCAGGATGCGGCCGTGGCGGGTATCTTGGCCGATTTGATCGTGGCGGGCGATGTGGTGGTGATCCGTTACGAAGGCCCCAAAGGCGGACCGGGAATGCAGGAGATGTTGTATCCGACTTCNNGTTTCGCCGGAAGCCGCCAGCGGCGGTGCCATCGCGCTGGTGATGGAAGGCGACCGTATCGACATCGACATTCCGAACCGCAGCATCAATCTGGTCATCACGGATAGCGAGTTGGCGCAACGCCGTGCCGCGATGCAAGCCAAAGGCAAACAAGCATGGAAGCCTGCGGCAGGGCGCCCGCGCAAAATATCAGTCGCACTTCGCGCCTATGCGGCGATGGTGACCAGTGCCGACAAAGGTGCGGTACGCGATGTGTCGCAAGTGGAAAAATGATTTTGTAGAAAAATTCGGCCACGAATAGCCAGCCGTTCATTCGTGGCAGATCAACCATCGGGAGAGGACATGAAAGCCATACTGATTGCGAATCCAAAAGGTGGTAGTGGCAAGACTACGTTGGCAACAAATGTCGCCGGATACCTAGCATCACGCGGACAGCGCGTGGCGATCCTGGACCTGGACCGGCAGAAATCGGCGACGCAATGGTTGTCCACCCGTTCACAAAATCTTCCTCTCATCGAATTGATGCAGTCCGAAGAAGAGCTTGATTCGCCAAAAGACTGGCTGGTGATCGATTCACCTGCCGGGTTACACGGCAAAAATCTGGAACATGCTTTGAAACTGGTGCATAAGGTGATCGTACCCATCGCACCCTCGGCATTCGACATTCAGGCCAGCCGCGATTTTCTGGAAGTTCTACACCACGAGAAAATGGTCCGTAAAGGAAAGATATTCGTCGGTGTGGTTGGCATGCGTATGGATCCGCGCACCCGTGCGGCACTGACGTTGGAACAATTTCTGAAAGGCTTGGACTTGCCTATCCTCGCCTATCTGCGCGAGACACAGGCTTACGTTAACGCCGGTTTCGAAGGCAAGTCGTTGTTTGATTTGCCGCCTTCGCTGGCACAACGCGAACTGGAACAGTGGGCGTATCTGCTGGGCTGGCTTGAGAATTCCGAGTAAAAACCAATCAACGTATTTAAGGAAAATTGAATGAAGCGCAGGACGGTTTTGATTATTTGTGTCGTGCTGTTAACCGCTTGTCAGCAGCAAAAATCTGATCAGATAGCTTCCATCGCGGCTCCGCCTGCCGTGGTTTCGGCTGTGTCTGCCCAAATCGGCACGCCAAGTGCAGTTCCGCTTGCACAACCCACTGCATCCTCTCCCGCAAGTTCCGTGGCGGTTGTTGTACCAGAGGTACAACCGGTTGCCGTTGTTTTATCCGCCGCGCCAGTCCGGATTGAATCGGTTGTAGTTGCGGCGGAGGCGAAATCCGCGAAAGGTGCCATCACGGTACCGGCTATTGTGCCGCCGGTGGTTGCCCAGCCCAAATCCCCGGCTGGTTTGTCAGAACCAGACGTTATTGCACTGGCCAAAAAGAAGAACTGTTTTGCCTGTCATTTGATCGAGAAAAAAGTGGTCGGCCCGTCCTGGAAGGATGTGGCCACAAAATACCGTGGTGATGTGGCCGCGCAAAGCAAGCTGGAAAACAAAATCGCCAAGGGCGGAAGCGGCGCTTGGGGAAACATGGCCATGCCGCCCCAGCCGCACGTGAACGCAACGGAGCGCACCCTGCTGGTCCGGTTCATTTTGAATTTGAAATGAACCGGTCAACCGTTTGTTTGAATGGCGCGTTTTAGCCAAACCGCTTGGTCTATGCAATTTGCGCGGGGTTGTTTAGAATGCGGTCGGGGTAATCGCTCCGCTCGTCGTGAATGAAGTTAAACCTAATAATTTGGAGAGAACATGAAATCTATCGTTACAAGCATGGTAGTAGCAGCTGGCCTGATGGTTGCCGGTTCCGCAATGGCAACCGATATGCCGGCAGTAGCCAAGAAGAACAACTGTACCGCTTGCCACGCTGTGGACAAGAAGGTGGTTGGTCCGGGTTGGAAAGATGTGGGTGCAAAATACAAAGGTGATGCCACTGCCGCTGAAAAACTGTCTGCTAAAGTGAAAAAGGGCGGTAGCGGTGCTTGGGGTTCTATGCCAATGCCAGCCAATCCTAAAGTTAGCGATGCCGACATGAAGGAAATGATCGACTTCATCTTGGGTCTGGGTAAGTAATTTCACCCAAATCAACAAGAAGACCGGCGCAAGCCGGTTTTTTTTGTGCCTTGAAAGGCCCAAATTGACAAGGTTTGGTGTGCTCCGCATAATCCGCGAAACCAAAATCCGGGACGAATTCCATGAATCACCTCAATCCATATTTGTTGGCAACAATCCTCCTAGTCCTGTCCGGGTGTGGAAAAAGTGATACAGCATCGAATGCAAGTCCTTCGTCCGATGAACTGGTGGTCAAAATTGGCGCCGCTGCACCGCTCACCGGACCGCAGGCGCATATCGGCAAAGATAATGAATACGGCACGCGTATGGCGATTGACGATGCGAATGCCAAGGGTGTGCTGATCGGCGGCAAGAAAGTGCGCTTCGAGTTATTGAGCGAAGACGACCAAACGGATCCGAAAACAGCGACCATCGTGGCGCAAAAACTGGTGGATGCGAAAGTGAACGGGGTCATCGGCCACCTCAATTCCGGCACCAGCATTCCCGCCTCGGCAATCTATTTCAAAAACGGCATTCCGCAAATTTCGCCTTCCGCCACCGCTGTCAAATTCACCGCGCAGGGTCATCACACCGCATTCCGTGTGATGACCAATGATGCGCAGCAGGGCAAGGCGTTGGGCGAATTTGCGACCAAGGTGTTGGTTGCAAAAAAGATTGCGGTGATCGACGACCGCACCGCTTACGGGCAAGGCTTGGCGGATGAGTTTATCAAGGCGGCCGAAGCCGGTGGCGCACAGATCATCAAGCGCGAATACACCACCGACAAATCCGTCGATTTCACCGCTGTGCTGACTTCGATTAAAGGCAAACAGCCGGACTTGTTATTCTTCGGCGGGATGGATCCGCAGGGAGTGCCCATGGTGAAGCAGTTGCGCAGCTTGGGCATGCAGACCCAATTCATGATGGGTGACGGCGGCTACACGCCCAAGCTGATCGACCTGGCGGGCGCAGCCGTGGAAGGGACTTATGCCTCGCTGCCCGGCGTGCCGCTGGACAACATGCCGAGCGGGCGCGATTTCGCCAAACGTTATGAAGCGCGCTTCCATCAACCCATCCAACTCTATGCGCCGTATTGTTACGATGCGGTCAACGTGCTCATCGCCGCGATGCAAAAGGCGGGTTCAGTTGAGCCAGCCAACTATTTGCCGGAGATTGGCAAAGTCGAGCTCGACGGCGTGACCGCGAAAATCGCGTTCGACGAAAAGGGCGACATCAAAGGCGGCGCGGTGACGATCTATCAGGTGCGCCAGGGCCAGTGGCAAGCGGTGCAAACGATGGGCGGTGCGCCCGCAGCACACTGATCGAGTAGTGTGATTATTTCAGGGTGCATCCTTTATATTCCGTCATTCCCGCACAGGCGGGAATCCAGACAAGAAAATATTACCCCGCAACGCGGGGACAAGACCCAGGGCCTATTTGATACAGCCACTGGATTCCCGCCTGCGCGGGAATGACGGATGTAAATCGTGGACATCCTTCTCCAACAAATCATCAACGGCCTGGTGCAAGGCAGCGTGTATGCCTTGGTGGCATTGGGTTACACCATGGTGTACGGCATCCTCGGTCTCATTAACTTTGCACATGGCGAAGTGGTGATGATCGGGGCGATGATCGCACTCACCGCACTTCAAGCATTGCTGGCGGCGGCATTCGCGCCCGTGCTGGCAGTGTTGCTCAGTCTGATGGTCGCGATGGCAGTGTGTATGGCGTTGGGTTACAGCATCGAACGTATTGCCTATCGCCCGCTGCGCAACGCGCCGCGTTTGGCACCACTCATCACCGCCATCGGTGTGTCCATCGTGTTGCAGAATCTGGCAATGATGATTTGGGGGCGCGAATATCATTCGTTTCCGCTGCCTTTCACCAGTGACTCGCATCAAATTGGCGGCGCGGTAGTAAACGATGTGCAACTTGGCATTGTCCTCGTTGCGCTGCTCGTCATGCTCGGCTTGATGTGGCTGGTGCATCGCACTCGCTTGGGGCGGGCGATGCGCGCCGTGGCGGAGAATCCGGCGGCAGCGTCACTCATGGGCGTGGATATCAACCGCGTCATCTCCGTCACCTTCATGCTCGGCTCCGCACTGGCTGCCATCGCGGGTTTCATGGTCAGTGCCAACTACGGCATCGTGCATTACTACATGGGCTTCATGCTCGGCCTGAAAGCTTTTACCGCTGCGGTTCTTGGCGGCATCGGCAATCTGCGCGGCGCGATGCTGGGCGGCGTGTTGTTGGGCTTGATCGAAAGCCTGGGCGCGGGTTATATCGGCGACCTCAGCGGCGGATTCCTCGGCAGCCACTATCAGGACGTGTTCGCCTTCTTCGTGCTGATCGCGGTGCTGGTGTTCAGACCGTCCGGTCTGCTCGGTGAGAAACTGGCGGAGCGGGCATGAAGCTGCATCGTTCCTCCGGCCATCTCACCCTCGCTTTCGCCCTGCTGGCGCTGCCCTTTTTCATCGACGGATTGTTCGGCCACGGTTGGGTGCGCATCGCCGATTTTGCGCTGCTCTACATCATGCTGGCGCTGGGGCTAAACATCGTGGTGGGTTACGCGGGTCTGCTCGACTTGGGTTACATCGCGTTCTTCGCGGTGGGTGCGTACACCTACGCCTTGCTCGGTTCGCCGCAGTTCGGCCTGCACTGGCCGATGTATGTGGTGCTACCTCTGGGTGCGCTGATCGCCTGCGGCTTTGGCGTGCTGCTGGGCGCGCCCACGCTCAAATTGCGCGGCGATTATCTGGCTATCGTCACGCTGGGATTCGGCGAGATCATCCGCATCTTCCTCAACAACCTGAATGCACCGCTCAACATTACCAACGGTCCGCAAGGGATCAGCGGCATTGATTCATTACAGATCGGCGATTTTTCTTTCGGCGATTCCCACGAAATTTTTGGCTTGCGTGTGGATGACGTACATCTGCACTACTACCTGTTCCTTGCCTTCACTTTGTTGGTCATCTTCGTCTCGCGCCGCCTGCAGGATTCGCGCATCGGCCGCGCTTGGGTGGCGATACGCGAGGACGAAGTCGCCGCTTCGGCAATGGGTATCAACACGCGCAATATCAAGCTGCTCGCCTTTGCCATGGGGGCAACTTTTGGCGGACTTTCCGGTGGCTTGTTCGCGGGCTTCCAGGGCTTCGTTAGCCCGGAAAGTTTTAGCCTGATGGAGTCCATCATGGTGTTATGCATGGTGGTGCTGGGCGGCATGGGCAATGTCGGCGGCGTGGTGTTGGGCGGTGTGTTGTTGGTGGCATTGCCGGAATTGTTCCGCAATGCGGCCGGGCCAGTGCAGCAAGCGCTGCTGGGCAAAGTGGTGGTCGATCCGGAAAGTTTGCGCATGTTGATGTTCGGCTTGGCGCTGATCCTGGTGATGTTGTGGCGGCCTGCCGGATTGTGGCCCTCGACGCAGCGCCGACGCGAGTTGAATGCAGAGAACTCCGCATGACGACCTCCCATGACACTCTGCTTGCGCTTGAAAACGTGGGCAAACATTTTGGCGGCGTGACTGCGCTGGCCGATGTTTCACTGCACATCCATCGCGGCGATATTTACGGGCTGATCGGTCCCAACGGCGCGGGCAAGACCACGCTGTTCAACGTTGTCACCGGCTTGTGCCAGCTCGATAGCGGATCGTTCCAATTCGCCGGACAAAGTTATACCCGTTGCAAACCGCACTTGCTGGCGCAAGCCGGTATCGCACGCACCTTCCAAAATATCCGCCTGTTCGCCAACATGAGCGCGCTGGAGAACATCATGGTCGGCCGCCACCTGCGCACGGACACCGGCATCTGGGGCGCGCTCACGCGCAACGCAGCAGCGCGTGCCGAAGAGCGCGACACTCTGCAACGTTCGCGCGAATTGCTGGATTACGTCGGCATAACGCGCGCGCATCAGACCTTGGCGAAGCATCTGTCTTACGGCGAACAAAGGCGCCTGGAAATCGCCCGCGCCCTTGCCACCGAACCCAAACTGCTGGCACTCGACGAACCTGCCGCCGGCATGAATGCGACCGAGACCGTCGCGCTCAAAGCCCTGCTGCAAAAGATTCGCACCAGCGGCATTACCGTGTTGCTCATCGAGCACGACGTGAAACTCATCATGGACTTGTGCGACCGCGTCGCCGTGTTGGACTACGGCAAAAAAATTGCCGAAGGCGTGCCGGAAGAAGTTCGCCGCAACCCGGCCGTGATCGCCGCCTATCTCGGCGGGGAGGCAGTAAGCCCCTCTCCCACCGGGGGAGGGGTTGGGGTGGGGGAATGACCGTGGAAAATCCATCAACCCTGCTCAAAGTCCAGGACCTCAAAGTCTCCTACGGCGGCATCCAGGCGCTCAAAGGCATCAGCCTCAGCATCGCGCAGGGCGAACTCGTCACCCTCATCGGCAGCAACGGCGCAGGCAAGACCACCACGCTCAAGGCACTGGCCGGATTGCTGCATCCCGCTTCCGGCCAAGTCCAATACCAAGACAAATCTTTGCTGCACGTCGCCGCTCACCAGCGCGTGGTCAACGGTATTTCACTCGTGCCCGAAGGCCGTGGCATCTTCGCGCGGCTTACCGTGGAAGAAAACCTGCAAATGGGCGCATATATCCGCCACGACAAAGCCGCAAACGCCGCCGACCTCGAACGCCAATATGAACTGTTCCCGCGCCTGGCCGAACGTAGAACTCAGCTCGCCGGTACACTCTCCGGCGGTGAGCAACAAATGGTCGCCATGGCGCGCGCGCTGATGAGCCATCCCACCCTGCTCATGCTCGACGAACCCAGCATGGGCCTCGCGCCGCTGATGGTGGAAAAGATCTTCGAAACCATCCGCAACATTTCGGCGCAGGGCGTGACCATCCTGCTGGTCGAACAAAACGCCAAACTTGCCCTCGAAGCCGCGCAACGCGGCTATGTGCTGGAAAGCGGATCAATTACCCTGTCGGGTGCGGCGAGCGAATTGCTGGGGAGTGATGCGGTGCAGCGGGCGTATCTTGGGGCTTAATATAAAAGGGGAAAACATGTTGCCGAATATATTGAAAAATGTTCAACATTGGCTTAAGCGGGTTTACAAGCCGACACCGTTGATGCTGTCTATTGTGTTGACGACAACGGCGTGCGGAGGGGGCAGTGGTGTAATTCCGGCCGCCACATCATTTTCGGAAAGCAGCCCAACCAACGGTTCTGTAAATGTTGTTCCCAATACAGATATCACCGTTATTGCTTCGGCGGATTTGGATGCGAATAGTATTAATTCCAGGACAGTGGTACTTGAAGGGAGTCGTGCGGGGTCAGTTATTCAATACCCGATAAAAGTTGCGCTCAGTTATGACGTGCCAACTCGCACAATTACCGCCAATCCAGATAATTCTTTGATGGGTTTTTCAGCCTACTCACTCACATTGAACAATGTCAGAGACATGTCCGGCAATGCGATTGCCACGACCAAAATTTCATTTTCTGTCTCGACCAGCCGCATCAGATATAACGCCGCTGGGGCTATTAATTCATACCAAGCATCCACTTGGGATAGTGCGGGCAACCGGACGCAAATTGTCGATTACGCTGGTGTCGGTGCTAGCGGCGTTGATGGAATCTGGTTCAACGCCGATGACGTTCCTTCTTCTTTTTCCAACTCGGAATACGACACGAATAACAATCTGACACGTGCTGTGAGCTTCGTTGGTTCGGGAGCGGTGGGTGCTGATGGCATCTGGTTTACAGCGGACGATGTGCCCGAGTCCTACACTTCAAATAACTACGACGCGAATGGCAATCTATCTCGGACTACGGTCTACATTGGTGTGGGTGCTCTCGGAACGGATGGCATTTGGTTTACGGCGGATGATGTACCAGAGTCCTATTACACATTTCATTACGCTGCGAGTAACACCCTGACGCGGCAGGTGAACTTCGTGGGAGCGGGAGCGGCGGGTGCTGATAGCATCTGGTTCAGCGCCGATGACGTTCCTTCCTTTTTCTCTATCTCTACATACGATGCGAATAACAATATGGCACGTTCTGTGAACTTCGCTGGTGCGGGAGCGGTGGGTGCTGATGGCATTTTGTTTACGGCAGACGATGTGCCCGAGTCCTACTCTTCAAATAACTACGACGCGAATGGCAACCTGACACGTGCTGTGAACTTCGTGGGTATGGGCGCGGATGGCATCTGGTTTACAGCTGACGATGTGCCCGTGTCCTACTTTTCAGCTAGCTACGACGCGAATAACAACAGAATACGTGCCGTGAACTTCGTGGGTGTCGGAGCGGTGGGTGCTGATGGCGTCTGGTTTACGGCGGATGATGTCCCAGAGACCTATGACACTTATCAATACGATGCGAATAACAACAGGACACGTGGTGTTTACTTCACTGGTGCGGGAGCGGCGGGTGCTGATGACATCTGGTTTACAGCGGACGATAGTCCTTCGGCCTATTCCAGTTCGACATACGACGCGAACGGCAATTTAATACGAGTGAGGTCTTTTTTTGGTGCTAGCGCATTCGGGGTCGATGGCATTTGGTTTACCGCAGATGATGTTATATCGAGCGAAGCAACTTACCAAACGTTCTAATTGATATTCAACGTGTTGGGTGTCGAGGGTGCAGCGAGTGAATTGCTGGGGAGTGATGCGGTGCAGCGGGCGTATTTGGGGGCTTAAGGTTCACTCTTGAGAACGAATTCTTCAAACAGATTCAGCGGTAAAGGTTTGGAAAAAAGGTAGCCCTGAAAGCTAGTGCAACCATACTCGGTGAGGCGTTGCAGTTGCTCTTCTGTTTCCACCCCTTCGGCGATGACGTGCAGGCCCAATGTTTTGCCCATGGTGATGATGGTGTTCACGATGGCGGCATCGTTGGGGTCGCTGGCCAGCTCGCGAATGAAAGAGCGGTCTATCTTTAACTGGTCCAGCGGCAAGCGTTTGAGGTAGGACAAGGAGGAGAAGCCGGTGCCGAAATCATCCATTGAAAAACTGATGCCCAGATTCTTCAGTTCAAGCATTTGGGCGGTAATGCCGGCAAAATTGTCGATCACGATGCTCTCGGTCAGCTCGATCTTGAGGCGGGTCGGATCGGCGCCGGATTCGTTCAGTATCTGCCGTACTTCGGCCACAAAATCCGGCTGATTAAATTGGCGCGAACTGACATTGACCGCCAGTACCAACTCCTGAGTTAGCGGTGATGTTGACCATGTTTTGAGTTGGGCGCAGGCACTTGCGATTACCCAGCGGCCGATGGGCAGGATCATACCGGTGTCTTCCGCCAAGGGTATGAAGTCGTCCGGCGGAACGATCCCGCGTTCCGGATGTGCCCAGCGCAGCAGCGCCTCGGCGCCGATGATGTGCCGGTCGGCATCCATCTGCGGCTGGTAATGCAGATGGAGTTGACTATGCTTGAGTGCGTGATGCAGATTGTTTTCCAGCGAGCTGCGTTCGTCCTGGGTGGTCTGCATGGCCGGATTGAAGAAGCACAAGGCATTGCGGCCGCTGCTCTTGACTTTGTGCAGGGCCAGATCGGCCTGTTTGAGCAGGGACTCCGCCGGTTCGTCATGGCCATGAAACAGGCAGCTGCCGATACTTGCCGTGAAGTAGAACTCCTGATTTTCATGAGTAAACGGCTGGGCAATGGCCTTGAGTACCTTATCTCCCACCAGGCTGGCCTGATGCGCAGCCGCTGCGGCATCCGTGCTCAGGCCTTCCAGCATTATCACGAACTCGTCGCCTCCCATACGTGCCACGGTGTCATCTTCGCGTATCACATTCAGCAGGCGCAGTGCTATCTCGGCCAGCATCAAATCACCAACGGCATGGCCCCGGGTGTCATTGAGCTTCTTGAAATTGTCCAAGTCCAGAATCAGCAAAGCGCCGTAATGCCCGCTGCGCTGGCCGCCCGCCAGCGCCTGTGCCAGCCTGTCGCTGAGCAGCACGCGGTTGGGCAAATGGGTGAGCGCATCGTAATAGGCCAGGCGGTGTATCTCGGCGGCCGCTTTCTTGTTCTTGGTGATGTCGGAAAAGGTGCCCACATAATTGGTGGTAACCCCTTCCGGCGAGACAACGGCGGAAATGGTCAGCCACTCGGCGTAGATCTTGCCGTTCTTGCGCCGGTTCCAGACCTCGCCTTGCCAGAAGCCTTTTTTCTTGAGCGCCGCCCACATGCGCTGATAAAACTCCGGGCCGTGCCGTCCGGATTGCAACAGGCTGGGCTTGTGGCCGACGGCCTCTGCTTCGCTATAGCCGGTCAGTTTGGTGAAGGCCGGATTGACGCGGATGATGACCCCGTGGTCGTCGGTGATGATGATGCCTTCGTGCGTATTGAACACGATGGCGGCAATGCGCTGTTCATTTTCGGCACGGCTGTGTGCGGTGATATCGAACAACACCGAGCGGCTCATCAGGAAATGGCCGTCGGTGTCATTGATGGCTGTAGCAAACAACAGGGTCTGCCGGGTCGTTCCGTCCTTGCCCTTCAGTTCGAGCTCGATGTTTTCAATGTGCCCGTTTTTTATCAGGCGGGGGAACAATTGCCGAAATTTTTCATTGCCGTCCGGGGTAAGGAAATCGGCGGGTTTCATTTTGCCGATCACTTCTTCGCGCGTGTATCCCAGCCATTCCAGTTCTTTGGAATTGATGCGCAGGTAAGTTCCATCCGGCCCCAAGGAGTGACACCCGAAAGGCACCACTTCATACAGGCTGTCCAGTTCGGCTTCCAATGCGGCGAACTGCTGTTCAAGGCCAAGCTGGATTCCGCCGGGTGGTGCCTCGCCCGGGGTCTGGTCAGCCTGTCTCTGTCCGGTGGCTTTCATGAAATTGCGCCGGGATCGCTATCTTCTTGCTTTCCGGGCAGAGGCGGATGCCTCGTTCGACATCTTGACTGCTTCTGCAGCGGCGACCGCCGCGCGCTTGGTTGCCGCCGCCGCTTCGTTGGCTGCATGGATTGCCGTTTCCTCTGCCTGCTGTGCGGCTATCGCTGCGGCGGCAGCTGAAGCAGCCGATGCCGCCGCCGCAGCTTCGGACGCCGCACCTGCTGCCGCTTCCGCCGCTTCGGCTGCGGCCTCTGCGGCAACCACTACATGTTCGGAGGCAGCAGATCTGGCCGCCTCGGCCGCTTTTCTGGCGGACAGAGCCGCTTTTTCGGCGGCTGTGGCTGCCCTGATGGCGGCTTCTGTTGCATGGGACGTCAGGTCTTTGAGCGATTCCAGCGCGTCGGTATAACGTTTGTTGACGATCAGGTAATTCTGCCGCAGGTCATTGATCTCGATTTCGAGATTGGCCAATTTGGCATAGATGATTTTTTCCGAATCAACGTTCATGGCTTTCCCTTGCGTATTATTGTTAACGGAGAGTGAGATTCATCCGGCACCGCCAACGACAGGTCTTTAGGTGACTCATTGAGCACTGGCACGGACTTCGAATATGACCACTGGAAGGCGGACAGTGAGCTAAATAATTTCCCAGCAATGTAACAGGTTATTTTGAGCGCGCAAGTTGTTTGTGCGCCACATGTTTGCGGGCTCAAGCGCAGCACTGACGGCTTAAGTTTCCCGTATCAACCCAGCACTTTTAGTAGCAACTTCGCCGCCAATCCGATTAGCAGCACGGCAAACAATTTCCGCAACAGTGACACATTTACGCGGTGCGCCGTTTTCGCACCTAGCGGTGCGGTGACGACACTGGCCAATGCGCATCCCAGCAACGCTGGCAGATAGACATATCCCAAGCTGGAGGAAGGCAAGTCGGTGGCGTGCAAACCGGTGAGGATGTAACCCAGGGTGCCGCCAACGGCGATGGGGAAGCCGATGGCTGATGCTGTGCCGATGGCGTGGCGTAGCGGGATGTTGCACCAGATGAGGAAGGGCACGGTGATCGTTCCGCCGCCAACGGAGACCAGGGTACTGATCCACCCGGTGAAGGTTCCTGTCAGCGTCATGCCTGCGATGCCGGGCAATTGGCGCGCGGCGTGCGGTTGCACATCGAGCAGTATTTGCGTCGCTGCAAACAATACGAACAGCGCGAAGAAGAGGGTTAGAAAGGTGGGCGAAATGCTCGCGGCAACGAGCGAGCCGATAGCGGTGCCGAGCAGGATGCCGGGCGTGATGCGGCGCACGACGTGCCAGTTCACCGCGCCATGCTGATGATGTTTGCGCAGGCTGGCGATGGAGGTGAACAGGATGATCGCCATCGAGCTACCGAGTGCCAGATGCATGGCATGTTGAGTCGGGAAGTGTTGTGCCTCGAACAACATCAGTAATACGGGCACTAATACCGTGCCGCCTCCGATGCCAAACATGCCGCCGAGGAATCCGGCGACTGCACCCAATGCCAGATAGGCGACATACCACTCCACTACGAGCGCACCAATTTTGTGGTGATGAACTTCCATTCTGCCGGGTCAATCGGGGTGATGGACAGGCGATTGCCGCGCTGTAACGTGCGCATGTTCTCCAGCTCGGGATGACTTTTCAGATCCTCGATGGAGATGAGCGCGATCTTTTTCACCAGCTTTACGTCCACATTGACCCAGCGCGGTGTCTCTTGCGTGGCCTTCGCGTCGAAGTATTTGCTTTTTTTGTTGAACTGCGTGGCGTCGGGATACGCGGAGCTGCTGACTTGGGCGATACCGGCGATACCGGGTACTTCACAATTGGAGTGATAGAACAGTACGCCGTCGCCGACTTGCATCTGGTCGCGCATGAAGTTGCGCGCCTGGTAATTGCGCACGCCGTACCAGGCAACCGTTTGATTCGGTAATTTGGCGAGGTCGTCGATGCTGCAATCAGATGGTTCGGATTTCATCAGCCAATAACGCATGGGTACCCCCCCAGTTGTTTCTGCCATCCGATTGAATGACGTACTCACAAAAGAAAAGTGCGATCTCGAAAGATCGCACTGGAATAAAGTCCCCCGCCTGTGCCGTTGACTCAATGTCTTGAACCTGGGTTCAAGTGGGTCGGTTCCCGGTCACATCAGGTGCATCCGCGAGGGACACTCACAACAGTGACTTGTATGGGGCGCAACCTAAGCATTAGCTCATTGGTTCAAAGAATTATGAGCCTGACGAACACTGCAGGGGACAAACCTTGAATATCTAGAACAACTCGTCTTGGTCAACCAGTGAAGCATCGATGGTTGCCTGCATGGACTGCATTCTACGCTTCAACTCGGCGAGGTCAAATCCTCCGCCAACTTTTGTTGTGAGCAGTTCGTGGGCGATATTGAGAGCGGCCATGATGGCGATGCGTTCGACCGAAGCAATCTTGCCCGCATCGCGTATCTCGCGCATTTTTTTGTCCAAATAAGCAACGGCATCCAGCAATTCGGCGCGCTCATCGTCCGGACAGGCGACGCGGAATTCGCGGTCGAGTATGGACACATCCAGTGAACTGGTCTTGGAATCACTCATCGGATTTCGGCGGGAAGTTTTGCGAGGAGTTTTTCTACACGTTGCGCAGCTTGTTCGATCTTGTCTTGCCCTTTGCGCTGTCCGTTGAGGGCGGAGGCCACGTCCTGACGCAGTTGCAGGTTCTCCGCACGCAGTCGCTGGGTCAGTTGCACAAGTTGTGCCAATTTTTGGTCGAGAGCATCGAGTTCGCTTTGCATGGGCGAACTATAGTTTTGAAAACCCTGTTAAGTCAATTGATAACGCACGGTTTTGCATGTGCTTTGGGATTGACTGCTGACCCTCTGCTACAATTCCGCCCGCTTCAAGGTGCTGGAAGTGCGACTCTTCCAGTTAAACGGGAAACAGGTGTAAGCCTGTGCTGCCCCCGCAACGGTAAGCAAGTGAGGGTGCGTCGAAATGCCACTGTGCGCAAGCATGGGAAGGCGACGCATCAAGACTTGCGAGCCCGGATACCGGCCGTGAAGCAGGTTCAGGAAATGCGCGGGAGGCGCATGGATGCTCGTTCTACAGAGTTATTCCGGCCTTTCTGCGCATTTCCTGATTTTGTTCAATGTTCCAACGGGGACGCTTGGAACTTCAATCAGGAAACATCATGAAACAAAAATTCTATTTCGCCGCGCTGCTCGCGGTCATTCCCTTGGCGCAAGCCGCAACCGATAGTCTGGACGAAGTGGTGGTGACCGCCACTCGTAGTGAGCAACGTATCAACCAAACTTTACAAAGTACCAGCGTGATTTCGCAAAGCGACATTGCGGCATCGGGTGCAACAGATGTGCCATCGCTGCTGCGTAATTTGGCGGGCGTGGAAGTGGCGCAGACAGGTGGCATCGGTTCCCAAAGTAGTTTGTACTTGCGGGGTTCAAATTCGACGCACATCTTGGTGCTGGTGGATGGAGTGCGAATCAGTTCGGCAACAACGGGCGCGACCGCCATAGACCAATTCATGCTGGATCAAGTTGATCGCATCGAAGTGGTACGCGGCAACGTCAGCAGCTTGTATGGTTCTGAAGCCATCGGTGGCGTGGTGCAGATTTTCACCAAACATGGTAAGGGCGCGCCTGCGGCAATCGTAAGCGCAGGCTTTGGTACGCATGCCACGCGCCGCGCCAGTGCGGCATTCGGCGGCGAAGTGGAAGGTGCATCGTTCCATGTAGGTGTATCTAAACTGGCCACTGACGGTGTATCCGCCATTAACGCCACGCTCGCTCCTTCAGCCAATCCGGATGTGGATGGCTACGACAACACAAGCGTGTCCGCACGGGGTGGCTATGTCTTCAATAGCGCGCATCGACTGGATGTGAGCGTTTTGCACAGCCTCGGAAAAGTACAAACAGACAATGCTTTTGGCTTGCCCACCGACCGTGATGAAAGCGATGCGACGCTATCCAAATGGTCGCTCGCAAGCAGCAATCGCTTGCTGGATAACTGGGAAAGCCGCGTGACTTTGGCACAAGGGACGGACGATTTAGTGAGTCGTAGCAATGGCCAGAAGACTTCTGCGTACAAAACGGTGAGCCAGCAATTGGCTTGGCAGAACACGCTGAATATCGGCGATCAAGGTGTGTTGATGCTGGCGGCGGAACGCCTCCAGCAGAATGTTAGTGCGACCACGGCATTCAGCACTGACACACGTAGCACGAACAGTTTGTTGGCAGGTTACACAGCCGACTATGGCGTGCATCAGGTGCAGGTCAACGTGCGGCAAGACAAGTATTCAGACTTTGGTTCGGCTAACACGGGTTTGCTGGGCTACGGCTTGCGTGTCGGCGACACCTTACGTTTGACGGCCAATGTATCCACCGCATTCAAAGCACCGACGTTTAACGACATGTATTACCCACTCTCGTGGGGGTATCAGGGCAATGCCAACCTCAAGCCAGAACATGCGCGCAATCTTGAATTAGGTGCTCATTACAAGCAAGGGGGGGGATATCTTGACACTACGCTATTCCAAAATCGCATTCGTGACTTGATCGCAATCAACAGCAGCTTCAGTACGGTTGAGAATCTGGATGAAGCTATCATCGAAGGCATGGAGTTGGTGTACGGCGTGAAGCACGATGCGATTGAAGTGGAAAATGCCATTACCCTGCAATCACCGCGCAACGTTAAAACAGGCGCGATTCTGTCGCGTCGCGCACAAACCATGAATACACTCACAGTGGCTCGTCGTTTTGAAGGTGGCCGGGCCGGCTTCGAGTGGCGTTCGAGTGGCGAGCGTAAAGATGGCTCCAATGTCCTAGCGGCTTATGATGTCATCAATCTGACGGCACAATGGAAACTCACGCCCAACTTGGGGTTGAATGCCCGCGTGGATAACGTGTTCGGACAGGACTACAGCTTGGTGCATCAATACAACACATTGGGCCGCACCCTGTTCGTCGGATTGAATTACCAGCAGTAACTACGCATCACGGCGGATTTACGCCGTTTCTGTTAAAGTTCCTGCCAGTGATTGCTGGCAGGAATAACGGGAGAACAACATGAAATTCTTACAAAATAAACTGGTTTGGATCGGTGTGGCATTGGTGTTGTTGATGCTGACAACCCGCTCCAACTTGATTAGCCATTTCGGTACTTCACTGTTTTTGCCCGATGCTTCTTACGCTGTGTTCTTTCTGGGTGGATTGTTTCTTGGTCGCGTGCGCGGTGCATTGGCGATGCTGGCGGTTCTGATCTTCGAAGCGGCATTGGTCGATTTTTACGCCATCAATTTCAACGGCATCAGCGCCTACTGTGTGACTTCGGCTTACGGCTTCCTGGTGTTTGCTTATGCCGCGTTGTGGTTCGTCGGGCGCTGGGTTGCGCCGCGCCATGATTTTTCCGTCAAGGGTTTGTCCGGTCTGCTCGCGGCAGCGGTAGCTGCAGGCAGTGCCGCTTTCGTGATTGCCAACGTGAGTTTCTATCTGCTCGCGGGCTATTTCGGCAGTATGGGCGTGGCCGACTATGTCGCGGGCGTGGCGCAATATTTTGGCTCGTATGTCGCGGTGACCGTGTTGTATGTCGCGGTTGCCGTGTGCGGGCAGATGTTTTTTGCGCAACTCAAACACAAACTTCAGCACGAAAAAAATGCGGCCTGATTTTGTCCGGCTAACATTTTTGCCCGTATGACCAGTTCCCAGCTCTATCTGCGCCTGTTGAGGTACGTGCGCCCGTATTGGAAGGTGTTCGCCATTTCGATCTTGGGTATGGCGCTGGCTGCCGCCACTGAGCCGTTATTGCCCGCACTTCTCAAACCCTTTCTGGACGGAACATTCGTGCAAAAAGACAACGCCGTGATGCATTGGGCACCGGTGTTTATTCTGGTGATCTTCTTTGTGCGCGGGCTGGCCGGATTCTTCGGTTCCTATGCCATTCACTGGGTAGGCAACAAAGTCGTGATGGACTTGCGTGCCGAAATGTTCAACAAACTGTTGTCATTGCCCACACGCTACTTTGACGATCACGCCACCGGCGCGCTGATCTCCAAGCTCACTTACGATGTGACCAACGTGACCGCCGCCGCGACCAGTGTGGTCACCATCACCATCCGCGATTCGATCATCATCCTGGGTTTGCTCGGCTGGCTGTTCTATCTGGATTGGAAATTGACGCTGTTGACTTTGACCATCGCGCCGGTGGTTGCCTGGATCATCCACACCATCAACCGCCGCCTGCGTTCTTCCAGCCGCGACACGCAAATTGCCATGGGCAGCATCACACAAGTCATCGAAGAAAGCGTCACCGCGCACAAGGTTGTCAAATTATTTGGCGGTCAGCGTTACGAACGTGAACGTTTCAACGAAGAAATCAACTGGGTGCGCCGACACACGATGAAACAGGCGACCGCTGCACTTGCCAACGTGCCCATCGTGCAGATGGTGGCAGCGATCGCCCTGTCCTTCGTGATCTATCTGGCAATCGGACAGGCGCAGAGCGATGCCACCACAGTCGGTGGTTTTCTGTCATTTGTTGCCGCCATGTTGATGCTGACGGCGCCTTTGAAGCGCATCACCGGGGTCAACGAGTTTCTGCAGCGCGGCTTGGCTGCGGCGGAAAGTGTGTTCGAGCTGATTGATACACCGGGTGAGACCGACAGCGGCAATACCGTGATGGAGCGTGCTTCGGGCGCGCTGTGTTTCGACCACGTCAGCCTGTCTTACCAGTGTGATGAACGCCTGGCGCTGGACGATATCTGTCTGGATATTCCTGCCGGTCAGGCTGTGGCCTTGGTGGGCGCTTCGGGCAGCGGAAAAAGTACGCTGGCGAATCTGGTTCCACGGTTTTATCTTCCGACAAAAGGCCGCATCACGCTGGACGGATACGACCTTGCCGATCTCTCACTTGCCAGCCTGCGCGCCAACATCGCCCTGGTGAGCCAGGAAGTGGTGTTGTTCAACGACACCATCGCGGCCAATATCGCTTACGGGCAGATGCGCGAAGTGGCGGAGGAAGAGATCATCGCGGCTGCCACGGCAGCTCATGCTATGGAATTCATCCGCGATTTGCCGCTGGGGTTGGAGACCTTGGTGGGGGAAAAAGGGGTACGGCTTTCCGGTGGGCAACGCCAGCGTATCGCCATCGCCCGGGCAATCCTAAAAAATGCACCCATCTTGATTCTGGACGAAGCCACTTCTGCGCTGGACAGTGAATCCGAGCGCCATGTGCAGGCCGCGCTGGAAACATTGATGCAGGGACGCACTTCGCTGGTCATCGCGCACCGCTTGTCCACCATCGAAAAAGCCGACCGCATTGTTGTGCTGCAAAAGGGTCAAATCGCCGAAATTGGCACACATGCCGAATTATTGGCTTTGGGCAAGGTGTACGCCCAATTGCACCGCACCCAGTTTTCGGGCAATGAGGCGGACACGTAAATTAGCATTACCGGGTTGACAGCTTCGGTACTTCTGGCAAAATCCAAACCCAAGCATTTCAGTCAAGTTTTAAAACCACACCACATTAGGAGAACACCATGGCCGTACTCGTAGGTAAGCAAGCCCCCGATTTCAACGCTGTCGCCGTATTGGGCAACAACCAAATCGATGAATCTTTTAATTTGAAGAAAGCCATCTCCGGCAAATATGCGGTGGTGTATTTCTACCCGCTGGATTTCACCTTCGTGTGTCCCTCCGAGATCATCGCTTTCGACCACCGCTTGGACGAATTCAAGAAGCGCAACGTGGAAGTGATCGGCGTTTCCATCGACTCCCATTTCACCCACCTCGCCTGGAAAAACACTCCGGTCAATAACGGCGGAATCGGCCAAGTGCGTTACACCCTGGTCGCCGACATCAAACACGAAATTTGCAAGGCTTATGATGTGGAGGCCGACGGTGGTGTGGCGTATCGCGGTTCTTTCCTGATCGACAAAGCGGGCGTGGTGCAACACCAAGTGGTGAACAACTTGCCACTGGGCCGCAACATCGACGAGATGTTGCGTATGGTTGACGCGCTGCAATTTACAGAAGAACACGGCGAAGTGTGTCCGGCAGGATGGAGCAAAGGCAAAGCCGGTATGGGCGCCTCCACCGAAGGCGTGGCGAAATATTTGGCCGCTCACGCCAAAGAACTGTAATCGGTTTTCTGCGATTGAGTGAAAAGGCTGCCGTGTTCCGGCAGCCTTTTCGTTTCCGGGAACGCTGATAAAATACCCGCCATCATTGAGCTTGCGGGATGTCGTCATGCTGATCTGGTTCGTCGTTCTCTATCTTCTGGTTTCCATCGGGATTGGTCTTTATGCCGCGACGCGTGTGCATAATGCCCGCGATTTTGCCGTTGCCGGACGGCACTTGCCTTTGCCGATTGTCACCGCGACCGTATTCGCCACCTGGTTCGGGGCGGAGACGGTGCTGGGAATCTCGGCGACTTTTGTAAAAGAAGGCTTGGGCGGTGTGGTGGCCGACCCCTTCGGTGCCAGCCTGTGTCTCATCCTCGCCGGTTTGTTTTTCGCCAACAAGTTGTACCGTTTGAATCTGCTCACCATCGGTGACTTTTATCGCGTGCGTTACAACCGCGCCGTGGAGTTGATCGCGGCGGTGTGTATCGTGGTGTCGTATCTGGGTTGGGTATCCGCGCAGATCATGGCGCTGGGATTGGTGTTCAACGTCATCAGCGGCGGCGCGGTGTCGCAAGAGACCGGCATGGTGATTGGCGCGTTGATCGTGCTGACCTACACCACTTTTGGCGGGATGTGGTCGGTGGCGCTGCTCGATTTTGTGCAGATGACGGTGATCATGTGCGGCATGTTGTTCATCGCCTGGTTGGTTAGCGACATGACGGGAGGAGTGGGGGCCGTGGTGGCACATGCGGAAGCGGCGGGCAAGCTGGATTTCTTCCCCAAGGGTGACTACACGCACTGGGTGCCGTTCATCGGCGCGTGGCTCACCATGATGCTGGGATCGATTCCGCAACAGGATGTTTTCCAGCGCATCACTTCGGCCAAGAATCAAAAGACGGCCGTGCGCGGTTCGGTGCTGGGCGGCTCTCTGTATTTCCTGTTCGCCTTCGTGCCAATGTTCCTTGCTTATTCCGCCACGTTGGTCGACCCCAAAATATTCGGTGAGTTGCTGGAGCAGGATTCGCAACTTGTGTTGCCCACACTTATCTTGGAACACACGCCGGTATTCGCCCAAGTGATCTTCTTTGGCGCATTGCTTTCCGCCATCATGAGTTGTTCATCGGCGACCCTGCTTGCGCCTTCGGTTGCGTTTACCGAGAACATCCTCAAGCATTTTATTTTCAAGAATATGAATGACCATCAACTGCTGCGTGCCATGCGAATCACCCTGTGGGGATTCGGCGGGGTGGTGCTGATGGTGGCGCTCAATTCCGAGCAGAGCATCTTCAAAATGGTGGAGAGCGCCTACAAGATCACGCTGGTGGCGGCCTTCACGCCGCTGGCTTTCGGGCTGTACTGGAAACGCGCCAACACGCAGGGTGCGCTTGCCGCAATGGTGATGGGCTTGTCCACTTGGATGTTGCTGGAAGTATTCGAGCCTTCCACTATTTGGCCGCCGCAACTGGTCGGACTTCTGGTGAGCCTATTGAGTATGGTGGCGGGGTCGTTGCTGCCCAATTTCATCGGGGAACACGCCGAACCGCACCGGCAAACCAAGCATCATATTTTGACCCAGGGTCAGACAACGGCCTGACTGTCATCTTGCTGTCACAATTCTTTCATACCATCACTAAATTGATGTAGCTGGAAGGAGTGTTCCCCCACCCTCCCTCGACAAGTTCGGGACAGGCCAAGCCTCCCCGATGGGAGAGGGGGCAACCGCCCACTACACGGAGATATTTGATTCCCGATGGAGAACAAGATGGCCAACGCCAATATATTATTAGTTGAAGACGAGCCTGCAATCCAAGAATTGCTGGCTTTCAACGTTTCACAATGCGGCTTCCGGGCGATCCAGGCTTACGATGCCACCGAAGCACTGGCGCATATCAACCACGCGCTACCCGACCTCATTTTGTTGGATTGGATGTTGCCGGGTATTACCGGCGTCGAGCTGGCGCGGCGTTTACGTGCCGATTCGCGCACGCGCGACATCCCTATCATTATGTTGACTGCACGCACCGATGAACGCGACAAAATCCACGGCCTGGAATCCGGTGCCGATGACTACATCACTAAACCCTTCTCGCCGCGCGAGTTGATGGCGCGTATACGTGCCGTGTTGCGCCGCCGCGCACCACAGATGAGCGACGAGACGATACGTGTGGAAAGTGTGGAGTTATCACCCACCACGCACCGGGTCAGTGCCAACGGAAAGAGCGTCGAGCTGGGCCCCACCGAATTTCGGCTGCTGCATTTTTTCATGACCCACGTCGAACGTGTCTATAGCCGTGCCCAGTTGCTGGATCAGGTCTGGGGCGATCACGTGTTCGTCGAGGAACGCACGGTGGATGTGCATATTCGACGCCTGCGTCAGGCGTTGGAACCGTCCGGAATGGATGCGCTGGTGCAAACCGTGCGCGGCAGCGGTTACCGTTTTTCCAGGGAATAAACAGTGCGTCCTCGCGCTACGTAACAGCCTTTATAATGCCGCCAGTCATTTTTTGAGGATTCGACGTGAGCGATTTCTGGCAGCGCGCCTTAATCTTTCCTTTCCTTCTGGCTTCTCTCTCTCTGCTGGCGTGGGCGCTGGCGGGCGCGTTGCCTGCCGCGCTGTTCTTTGGTGTGGGCATCTTGTTTCGACTGTTCTTTCACCTGCGCAATCTGGCCGATTTGCAGCGGTGGCTGGCAGCGCCCGAGACGATCCAGATGCCGGAAGGTTCGGGACTGTGGGAAGAGTCTTTTTCGCGACTCAACAAGATGATGCGCAATCATCGCAAGAAGCGGGAGCAACATGCGGCGGCCTTGCTGCAGATGGAACAGGCGATCTCGGCGTTGCCGGAAGGCGTGGTGATTCTGGATCAGTCGGACCGTATCGAGTGGTGCAATCTGTTGGCGGAAAAACATTTCGGTTTGGATGTGGGCCGCGACATCGGGCAACAAATCACCTACCTCGTGCGCCAACCCGAATTCGTACAGTACCTTGCCATGCGCAACTTCAGCGAACCGCTGGTATTACGCGGGGCGCGCCAGGACGAAATCATCCTGTCCATCAAACTTATTTCTTACGGCAAAAACGAACGTTTGCTCATCAGCCGCGACATCACCCAACTGGAACGCATCGAAACCATGCGCCGCGACTTTGTGGCAAATGTTTCGCATGAATTGCGCACCCCGCTGACGGTGGTGAACGGTTTCGTCGAGACGCTGCATGACATGCCGCAGCTGGAGAACAACATGGCGCGGCGCGCGTTGCAACTGATGGGCGAGCAGACGCAGCGCATGGAAAGCCTGGTGGACGATCTGCTGACGTTGTCGCGCCTGGAAAACGATCAGAACCCGTTGCGGGAAGAAATGGTCGAAGTGTCTGCCTTGATCGCGGAAATATTCCGCCAAGGGGAATTGCTCAGCAACGGAAAACACAAGATCAGTCTGCAAATCAAGAGTGGTGTCAGACTGTCCGGGAGCAAGGAGGAGCTGCGCAGTGCCTTTACCAACCTCGTCACCAACGCCATTCGTTACACGCCTGAAGGCGGCGAAATAAAGCTGTGCTGGTCTGATCAGGAAAATCAGGCAAGATTTTCGGTACAGGACAGCGGCATCGGTATCGCCGCGCAGCATATTCCCCGGTTGACCGAGCGCTTCTACCGCGTCGACCGCAGCCGTTCGCGCGAAACGGGTGGTACCGGGCTGGGTCTGGCCATCGTCAAACACATCGCCATACGTCATCAAGCCAGACTGGAAGTCCTCAGCGAAGAAGGCAAGGGCAGTGTGTTTTCACTGTTATTTCCGGCTAAACGTTGTGTCGGAGCAACCTCTAATTAAAGTTGAAACTTCCCACTCTGTCGCATGCGGGTAGAATGCGGCGGCAGGAGGGAATTACGTGATAAATACAAAGCTGTTAAAACTACTCGGTATGAACCGGGTTTATTCGGATCAGGATCAACACCTCAAATACAAAGTTGCATTCCTCAACAGTGTGTTCCTGATGGCCGCGCTGGTGGCCTTCGGAATGGGGTTTTATCGTTGGCAGCAGAGTCCGTTGATGGGTGCGATCGACTTTGCTTTTTCAGCCATCAGTGCTGCGTTGTTGTATCACCTCAGGTATCACAACGACAAAGTCGAACTCATCAGCACGGTGGCGATTGTGCTGGCCTTCCTGCTATTCCTTGCCATCTATCTGTTGGCACCCTACAACACGATGCGTTTGTCGTTGTTTTTCCTGTTGTCTGCCGCCGCCTTTTATTTGAAAGGGCGCAAGGCTGGTTTCACTTGGTTATTGGTTATTCTGGCCACGATTGTCGTCGTGCATTTTCTATCCGGAATTTATACCGGGTATTCGAACATCGACATCATCACAACCTGTCTTTATCTGACCGCGTTGTTCCTGATCTTCTGGAATTACGAAACGATCCGCGAGGATCAACTCAAGCGCGAGCATGAAAACCAACTGCAAAGTCTGATCGACGAACGCTGGCGTCTGGCACTGGAAAGCGCGGGGGACGCGATCTGGGATTGGAACATTCAGACCGACGAATTTATCTTCTCAAAAAGTTACGCGGACATGCTGAACTATAACGCGGACGAAATTGGAAACACAGGACAAACGCAGAACAGTTTGCTTCCTCCCGGAGATCTGGGCGCAGCAGAAGTCCAGCTGAAAAACTATTTGGCGGGTGACGGTAGCGGGCAATTTATGTCAGAGCAGCGTATGCACTGCAAAGATGGAAACTACAAGTGGATCCTGCGTCGCGGCAGGATCACTCAGCGTGACCCGGAAGGGCAGCCGCTTCGAATGCTCGGAACCCATGTTGATATTACCGAGCGCAAGCTGGCCCATGAAGAGATCATGCGTTCTCGCCAGGAACTTGACGAGGAACGCAGTCTGTTCCAAACCATTCTGGACAACGCCCCGATGGGAATCTGGATGATCGATGCCAAGGGAAAAATACAATTCATCAATCAGGGTTTTTGCAAAGCCACCGGTGTTTCCGAAGAACGGTTTGTGGCCGCCAAACATTATTCCGAAGTGTTGCCGCCCTCCGTCACAGCGAATTGCATGCAGTCGGACAGGGAGTGTTTTGAACAGGCGACACCGCATCTTTCGACGGAGTGGTTGCCTTTCGTCGATGGGCGTGAACATCTGCTGGAAATTACCAAGGTCAGGTTGCTCAACAAGGACGGCAGCATCCGAGGGCTGATCGGTTTGTCAGCGGATGTCACCGAGAGCAAGGAACATGAGAAACAACTGGAACATATCGCGCACTACGACGCGCTGACCGGCGTGCCGAACCGAGTGCTGTTGGCGGATCGTATGTTGCAGGCCTTGGCACGCGCCAAGCGCGACAAAGGTTTACTGGCGGTGTGTTATCTCGATCTGGATGGATTCAAACCGGTGAATGACAAATACGGGCATGAGTCGGGAGACCAGGTTCTGGTTGAGATCACCCGGCGTATCAAGGAAACAATTCGTGAAGACGATACGGTAGCGAGATTGGGCGGCGACGAATTCGTCGTCTTGCTGGTCGGTTTGCAGGCGCCGGAAGAATGCGCGGGCAGTCTCGTCCGCTTACTGGAAATTATCAACCGGCCCATCGATCTTCAGGGAAAGCTGATTCATATCAGCGCCAGCATCGGAGTCTCGTTGTATCCCGAAGATGAGCAGGATGCGGATACGTTGTTGCGCCATGCCGACCAGGCCATGTATATCGCCAAGCAGACCGGCAGGAACCGTTACCACCTTTACGATGCGGCGAACGATTTGCGTGCGCGTTCTCACCATGAGCTATTGCAGCAAATGCGCCGTGGATTGGAGCAGGGCGATTTCGAATTGTATTTCCAGCCACAGGTTGAAATGTTAAGCAGGCGCATGGTGGGGGTGGAAGCGTTGATCCGCTGGCATCACCCGCAACGCGGGTTGTTGTTGCCCAATGAATTTTTAAGAGCCATCGAAAATACCGAATTGGAAATCGAACTCGGCGATTGGGTCGTCACTCGCGCGTACCGGCAAATGCGGCAATGGCGGGATGCGGGCCATGATTTCGAAGTCAGTATCAACATCTCCGCCTTCCATTTGCAGTCGTCCGATTTCGTGCCGAAGTTGCGCAGACTGGTACAAAATTGCTGTGTGCAACCCTGTCAGCGTTGTTTGAAAATCGAGGTGCTGGAAACCGCCGCGCTGGACGATATCGAAGCGGTCAGCGCGATCATCAAAGCGTGCCGCGAGTTTGGTGTCGGCTTTGCGTTGGATGATTTCGGGACCGGATATTCTTCGCTCACCTATTTGAGCAATCTCGATGTCGACACGCTCAAAATCGACCAGTCGTTTGTACGCGACATGCTGGACGAAAAAGGCGATCACGCCATCGTGCAGGGCATCATCGCACTGGCCAAAGCGTTTGACCGCAGCATCGTGGCGGAAGGGGTGGAGAACGAGGCCCATTACGCGGCACTGTTGCAGATGGGGTGCGAAGTGGGACAGGGTTTCGGTATCGCGCCACCCATGCCTGCCACGGAATTGATTCAGTGGATGCAAAGCAGAGCTAAACAGGGCGGGTGATGTACGGTCGTTAAAGCGACCGGAAACTCACCCGTTCGAAATCTGCCCCTTTCAACACGCTGAATCCCAGCGTTACTTTTTGCTTGCTGTTGTCGGGCAGAGTAATTTCCAGTGTGCGCCCCGGCGCAAACCAGTTGCGGGGGAGAACCAGGCTGGCGGGAATATTCAATTTTTCCATCGCGGGTAACAACAGCGCCGCGCACGAACCGGACTGCAGCGCCTCGTTGTCACTCATGCCTTGAACGACCAACGCGCGCGGCTGACCCGGCAGGTAATGCACGCCGATATACAGATGGCCGGTTGGGATGACGCGCACAAAATCGATTTCTCCCACTTTATGCGCCGTGCCTGTTGTGGGGAAAATCCCGACCAACTGTTTGTTTCCCAGACGTTCCCCGCCCGGGTGTGAGCGCAATAACTTTCCGCGCAGTAACCCGTCAGTGTCGATCTGCCAGTCTTCGGCAACGAATCCAAGTTCGCGTAATTCGTTTTGATCTGTTTCGTCCAACACGCGGCCGAAAGTTTCGATCTGGCGCTGCGCAATATTCTCTGCTTTGGAAACGTCTTTGATCGGCCTGAACGGTTTGCGCGCCAGTTGCGCATAGTTTTGTTCCAGTCCGATACACAAACTTACGCATTCACTTGTGCGCGGCGTGTCTGCCAGTGAATCCTCTTGCGTTTCGCACCAGCAGGCATGCAGGCGGTTGAGGAGTTCGATACATTCCTTGCCGGACAAGTCATCATCCAGTTCCATTTGCTTCGGGGTCTGGCCGTGTTGCAGCAAAATAGTCTTGACGCGTATCACTTTGGATAACGGCACCATCACGAGATAACGCATTCCGTCCGCGTCACGTGCATGGCGGATGGCTTGCAAGGGCAATGTGCCGTCAAGATTCACCCACAACGGTGGGGCATCATCTGCCGTCATGCTGCAACGCGGTTCGAGGGTGAGTGTTTCACTCCATGTGGCAAGCCAATGTTCGGCGCTGTGCCACTGGATACGCGTCAACCCGGCGAAACGGGCGCGGTGCAGCAGCAGTGTCTTGGCATACAACGTGCGGCAGTTGACCGGTTTCCCGGAAAGGTAGCGACTATCAAGCACGGCGATGGATTGCAATCCTTTGGCTTCGGCACGTGCATACAGGCCATGCAGATTTTTCCAGTTGTCGGGGAGCGGTTCGTAACCGGCTAACACGAACTCGTCCAGTTGCAGGCTGCAAAACAGCAGGCTGCGCTGAAATAACAGGGCGAGGTCGGCCGGGGAAGAGTGCGGATCAGCTCTTTCTGCTGTTTGCAGGCATCGCAGATAACCCACCAGCATGCTTTGCCACAAACTGGACAAGCCCAGGAGAAGTTTGTATTCCTCGTCGGCCAAGGGCAATTTCTTGCCGAGTAGTTTGTGCCCGATTCCGTTCTGCACCAGCGCAACCGTATCACGCAAGACTTCCAGAATCTGCAGACGCTCACTGCCGCGCAACGGGCAGCGATTGAGTTCGTCGATCTGTTTGCGCAATGTACCCTGCGCCAAGGTCAGGTTGGTGAGCTGCAACTGGCTCAACCAGTGTGTGCAGGCTGTGACATCTCTGAATGCGGGAGTCGCCAGAGCGTCAGTCGGGTCCAGTGAAAGCATGTTCTCCGCCACTACAACAGCACGCGTTCGATGCCGCCGTTATTGGCCAGCGCGACATAGTCCTCCAGCCAGGTCGGTCCGAGCAGATGTTTCGCCATCTCCACCACGATGTAATCGGTGGTGGTGCCGACATCCTCGGCATACCGGCTCAAGCCCTGCTGGCAGGCGGGGCAGGAGGTCAGAATCTTCACCTCGCCGCTGAAACCATCGGCGCGAATGTCATCCGTTCCCTTGCGCAATTCTTCTTCTTTGCGGAAGCGAACCTGGGTGGCGATATGCGGCTGGCTGGAGCCAAAAGTTCCCGCTTCGCCGCAGCAACGGTCACTCAACGTAACCGGTACCGCCATCAGTTCATTCACCACTTTCAACGGCGAATAGGTCTTCATCGGCGAGTGGCAGGGATCGTGATAGAGGAAACGTGTGCCTTCCACGCCGTGCAGCTTGACGTTTTTTTCCAGCAGATATTCGTGGATGTCGAGCAAGCGGCAGCCGGGGAAGATTTTGTCGAACTGGTATTTCAACAGTTGATCCATGCAGGTGCCGCAGGACACGATCACGGTCTTGATGTCGAGATAGTTCAGGGTGTTGGCGACGCGATGGAACAACACACGGTTGTCGGTGGTGATCTGGTTCGCTTTGTCCGCTAGGCCCGAAGCGTTCTGCGGATAACCGCAGCACAGATAACTGGGCGGCAAAACGGTGATTGCGCCGATCTCATACAACATCGCCTGGGTCGCCAATCCCACCTGTCCGAACAAGCGCTCGGAACCGCAACCGGGGAAATAGAACACCGCCTCCGACTCCTCGTTCAATTTCTTCGGATTGCGAATTACCGGCACCACGGTGTCATCTTCGATGTCGAGCAACGCGCGCGCGGTTCTTTTGGGCAATCCGCCCGGCATCGGCTTGTTGATGAAATGGATCACCTGCGATTTGAGCGAGGGCTTGCCGACGGTTGCGGGCGGATGTTTGACCTGATTGTTCAGCAGGCCGAAACTTTTTGCCACACGGTAGGCGCTGCGCTGTGCTTTGTATGCCCACTCGATCATGACTTTGCGCACCAGTTTGATCGTGGTGGGGTCGGTAGCATTGAGGAACAGCATCGAGGTGGCAGTGACCGGGTTGAATTTCTTCTTGCCCTGTTTGTGCAGGAAGTTGCGCATCGACATCGACACCTCGCCGAAGTCGATATCGACCGGGCAAGGTTTCAGACATTTGTGGCAGACCGTGCAGTGGTCGGCCACGTCGTTGAATTCGTCGAAGTGCTGGATCGACACGCCGCGCCGCGTTTGTTCCTCATACAGGAAGGCTTCGATCAGCAGCGACGTGGCGAGGATTTTGTTGCGCGGCGAATACAGCAAATTGGCGCGCGGCACATGGGTGCTGCACACCGGTTTGCATTTGCCGCAACGCAGGCAGTCCTTGATCGAATCGGAGATGTTGCCCAGTTCGCTTTTTTCCAGAATCAGGCTTTCCAGTTCCATCAAATTAAAGCTGGGGGTGTACGCGCGTTCCAGATTGCTGCCGGGCAACAGTTTGCCTTTGTTGAAATGTCCGTCCGGATCCACCTTCTGTTTGTAGGCGATGAACGGCGCGATCTCATGCACTTCGAGGAAATCGAATTTTGTGATGCCGATCCCGTGTTCGCCCGAAATCACCCCGCCCAAATCCTTGGCCAACTTCATGATGCGATCGACAGCGGCGTAGGCTTGTTGCAACATGCCGTAATCGTCCGAATTCACGGGTAAGTTGGTGTGCACATTGCCGTCGCCGGCATGCATGTGTAATGCCACGAAGACACGGCTCTTCAGTACGCCCTGGTGGATTGCGGTGCACTGCTCAAGCACGGGTTCGTAAGTGTTACCGCTAAAAACATGACGCAACGGCTCGCGTAATTCGCGTTTCCAGGAGGCGCGCAATTGATGGTTCTGCACGGCGTCGAAAACCGTTTCCCCCTCCCCAGCCCTCCCCCGGTGGGAGAGGGAGCTAGTTCGGAGTAGCGCTGGGTTTAGCCCCTCTCCCACCGGGGGAGGGGTTGGGGAGGGGGAAACCGTGCTGAACGGATACGCAGACAGTGGCGCATCCAGATTTTCCAGCATCCAACTCCAGCGCGCGCGCACTTCACCCAGCAATTGTTGCGCGGCTTGGGGCCGTGTTCCCAACAGTTCGGCTGCACCCAGTTGCGCATCATCCTGGTAACGCAGCGGCAATTCACCTTTGAAGAATTCATCCAGCGCATCCAGCAATTTGATCTTGTTGCCAAGTGACAGCTCGATGTTGATGCGCTCGATGCCGTCGCAATAGTCGCCCATGCGCGGTAGCGGGATCACCACATCCTCGTTGATCTTGAAGGCGTTGGTATGTTTGGCGATGGCGGCGGTGCGTGCCCGGTCCAGCCAGAATTTTTTGCGCGATTCGGACGAGACGGCGATGAAACCTTCGCCGTGGCGCAGATTGGCGAGACGCACGATCTCCGACGCGGCCTCGCCGCAGGCGCGCTCGTCATCGCTCACCACATCGGCAATCAACACCATCTTGGGGCGCGTGCCGCGTTTGGCTTTGGTGGCGTAGCCGACGGCTTTCAGATAACGCTCATCCAGATGTTCCAAGCCGGCCAGAAAAACAGGTGAAGAGTGAAGGGGGAAGGGGGAAGGGTGTGAGCCGCGCTTATCGAAAAGGTTGGTGATCTCTACGATGGCCGGGACCGCCTCGCGCACTTGACCGAAGAATTCCAGACACACGGTACGCGTGTGTTGGTGCGCGCGGTGCAGGATGAAACGCGCCGAGGTGATGATGCCGTCGCAGCCTTCTTTTTGGATGCCGGGCAGCCCGGAGAGAAATTTATCCGTCACATCTTTGCCCAGCCCCGCTTTGCGGAATGCGCTGCCGGCAATGGTTAATATCTCGGGGGTTCCAAACGGCGTCTTGCCGTTCTCGTGGAAACGACTGACACGAAATTTCGCATTTTCCGCATCATGAATTTTGCCCAGGTTGTGGTCGAGACGCTCGACCTCCATCCACAATCCGTCCGGCGTGACCATCTTCCAGGAAGCCAAATTATCCAGCGCGGTGCCCCACAACACGGCTTTTTTACCGCCGGCATTCATCGCCACGTTGCCGCCGATACACGAGGCATCCGCCGAAGTCGGGTCGACGGCGAACACCAGCCCGTTGTTGTCGGCCGCTTCCATCACGCGCCGGGTCACCACACCCGCGCCGCAATGGATGGTGGCGTAGGGCGTGCTCAACCCCGGCAATATCTGCGATTCGATAGCCGAGATCGCGTCCAGTTTTTCGGTGTTGATGACAGCGGAGAATTTGTCCAGCGGGATGGCGCCGCCGGTATAACCGGTGCCGCCACCGCGCGGGATGATCGTCAGACCGAGTTCGATACAGGCGCGCACCAGCGGTGCGACTTCTTCTTCCGTATCCGGATGCAACACCACAAACGGGTATTCCACGCGCCAGTCGGTAGCATCGGTGACGTGCGATACGCGCGCCAAGCCGTCGAATTGGATGTTGTCGCGGCGGGTGAGGCGGCTCAAAACACGCAGGGTCTGTTTGCGCAAGCGCAGGGTATGTTCGTAGTCGGCGGCGAATTGTTCGACCGCTTGCGTGGTCAGGTCGAGCAGACGTTTGACTTTGTCGTTATTTTGGCGGCGCGCCTCGATGGCGTTCAGCCGGTGGTACAGCGCACCGATCAGGGCGTTGCGGCGTTTGCGGTTGCCGAGCAGATCGTCTTCCAGATACGGGTTGCGCGTGAGCACCCAGATGTCGCCCAGCACTTCGTACAGCATCTGTGCGGAACGTCCGGTGCGGCGTTCCTCGCGCAGGGTGTTGATGATGTCCCACGCTTCGCTGCCGAGCAGGCGCAGCACGATCTCGCGGTCGGAGAAGGAGGTGTAGTTGTAGGGAATTTCGCGTAGGCGTGCGCTCATGATTTAGTGCCATTCAACAAGGCGCGCATTCTACCGCAACGAAAGCGATCTCTCGACCCCGGCAGGGTTGCGGATAAAATGCGCGGCATGGATTCAGCCGACGAAACTGTACGTGTCTTCTTTGCCCTGTGGCCGAGCTCTCAAGGCCGGGCGCTTTTGGCGGGTTGGCAGGATAAATTGAAACCCCTGTGTCGAGGCCGCGCAATGCGGCCGGACAGTTTGCATGCCACGCTGGTTTTCTTGGGCGAGGTGGGCAAGAGCCGGCTCGAAGCGTTGCAACTGGCTGCGTTGGAAGTGGAGTTCGATGCGTTCGAATTGAGCTTCGATACAGCGCGTTACTGGGGCCATAACCACATTGTGTTTGCTGCACCGGGCAACGTCCCCGCGCAACTGCTGAATCTGGTGGGCAATCTGGAACAAAGTTTGCGCAGGCACACGTTCCATTTTGAGTCCCGTCCTTACAAACCGCATGTCACCCTGTTGCGCAATGCCCAATGGAGTGATGCAGAATTGCCAACACTGCCTGTGGCAAACTGGGAATGCTCCGACTTTGTGCTGGTGCAGTCGATTAACGATGGCCGGGCAGGACACTACGAGGTGTTGGGACGTTTTGCCGCTTCGGCACTAAAATGACGTCGAATTTTTTACAGGGAACATCATGCTGCATGCTTTTACGCTGAACAACGGACAACTGGGCCGCCTGCCGGTGGTGATGGATGCCGATCTGGAATCCATCAGGCCGGTGTGGGTGGATATGGTCGCTGCCACGGAAGAGGAGATCGAATGGGTAGAGCGTAACTTCCGTTTGAATCTGCCGCGCCCCGAGCATCTGCGCGACATCGAGGCCAGCGCGCGTTTCTTCGAACATGAAGGCACCCTGCATCTGCGCTCGGATTTTCTGTCCGGCAAAGAGAGCCACTCGCACAGCGTGGCGGTGGCGTTCGTGTTGTCCGGCGACACACTCATCAGTATCCACGAGGAAGAGTTGCCGATTTTTCGCCTGTTGCGCATGCGCTTGCGGGCGGAGTCGGGTGACATCGAGGATTGCCGCGATGTGCTGGTTGATCTGTACGGGATGGATGTCGAGTTTTCTGCCGATGCGCTGGAAGAGGTGTACGCCGACCTGGGCAGGGTGAGTCAAAGTGTGTTGAGTTCACCGTTGAGCGACCATCAGGCGGGCGCTTCGCTGGCCGAGATTGCGCAGGCCGAACATGTCAACGGGCGCATCCGCCGCAACGTCATGGATACACAACGCGCGCTTTCATTCCTGATCCGCTCCAGGCGGTTGAGTCCCGCGCAGATCGAAGAGGTGCATCAGATTCAGCAGGATATCGAATCGCTGGAAGGGCATACCGCGTTCCTGTTCGACAAGGTCAACTTCCTGATGGACACCACGGTCGGCTTCATCAACATCAACCAGAACCGTATCGTGCGACTGTTCTCGGTGGTCTCGGTGGCCTTGTTGCCGCCCACGCTGATCGCGTCCATTTATGGCATGAACTTCGAATACATGCCGGAACTCGGTTGGAGTCTGGGATACCCGCTTGCGCTGCTGTTGATGGGACTCACGGTGATACTTCCATTCTGGTATTTCTACCGCAAGGGCTGGCTGAAATAAGCATGCGCCTCTGGTCCTTGCATCCGCAGCACCTTGACGCCATAGGGTTGGTGGCGTTGTGGCGCGAAACGTTACTGGCGCAAAAGGTGTTGCTGGGCGCGACCCAAGGCTACCGCAATCATCCGCAACTAAGTCGTTTCAAAAAGCATCCCGATCCGCTGGCGGCCATCGGTGCCTATTTGCAAGAAGTGTTGTGCGAAGCACAGCGGCGCGGATACCGTTTCGACGCATCCAAGATATTGCGTGCGGATACGGACAGCAAGATTCCTGTAACCGACGGGCAGGTCGCTTATGAGTTGGCGCATCTTCTGGCGAAACTGAAAGATCGCGACACGGCAGCTTATGAAAAGTTGGCGCGTATCGGCCAGCCCTCCGTTCATGCGTTGTTTACGATGGTCAGCGGAGAGATCGAAGATTGGGAAGTGGTGTGATCATTCTTCCAGCAGACGTTTTAAAACCGCCCCCGCCAGCATGTAGCCAAACAACGGCGGCATATAACTGATGGTACCGTTCACCGCCCTTGGACGCCCGCGACCCGTTGGTTCCGGCGGCAATGGCTTGCTTGGATGTTCGTCCGAAAATACCGTCAACACACCCTTTTCAATGCCGTGATGTTTGCGCAGCTTGAGCCGCATCTGCCGCGCCAGCGCACATTTGTCCGTCTTGCTGATATCCGCCACCCTGATACGCGTCGGATCGATACGATTGCCCGCGCCCATGCTGGAAGCGACCTTCAGTCCGCGTTTGCGACTCTCCACCACCAACGCCACTTTGCACGACAACGAGTCGATGCAGTCCATCACGTAATCCACATCGCCCGGCACGAGGTCGTTCACGTTGTCGATGGTGAGGAACTCTTTCAACAGCGTCACCTGGCAATGCGGATTGATGTCGGCGATACGCGCACGCATGAGTTCGGCTTTGGATTGCCCCACCGTTGAAAGCAAGGCGGGTAATTGGCGGTTGATATTGCTCACTACCACCTTGTCATGGTCGAGCAACGTGATGCGGCCAATGCCGGCACGCGCCATCGCCTCGGCGCAATACGAACCGACGCCCCCGAGACCGGCGATGAAGATATGTTTGCTGAGGAGTTTGGCGATGCCGTCATCACCCAACAGGATGTGGGTGCGGGTGAATTGGGGTGGGGTGGAATTTGGCATGGCGCGGATTATAAGGGGGAAGTCATTAAGGCCGGCAGTACCGCAAGCGCATTCGCCGTTGTGACCTGTGCGACCTCTTCCAGTGTCATGCCGCGCAATGTAGCCAAGGTCTGCGCGATACGCGGCAGATACTCCGGCTTGTTCGGTTGTCCTTGCGGCAGAAAATCCGGCGGAATATCCGGCGCATCGGTCTCCAGCACGATGCAATCCAGCGGCAAAGAAGCGGCGAGTTCGCGAATACGCGTGGCGCGCGGGTAGGTCATCGCCCCGCCGAAGCCAAGTTTGAAACCGAGCTTGATGAACTCATCCGCCTGCTGACGACTGCCGTTGAACGCATGCGCGATTCCTCCCCTCACTTTGTGCTGGCGCAATTGTTTGAGCACACTGTCCTGCGCATGGCGAATGTGTAGCAGCACCGGCAAGTTGAAATCACGTGCCAGTTCCAATTGCCGTACGAAAAAGAATTCCTGGGTATCCCGATCATGTTCCTTGATGAAAAAATCCAGACCGATTTCGCCCACTGCAATCGGTGGGTGCTGTTCCAAATAATCGCGCAAAACATCAAGATCATTGGGAGTGGCCGCGTTGGTGTACATCGGATGGATGCCGTAAGCAGGTGCGCAGTTGGGATATTGATTGCATAAATTGCGCACGATGTCGAAATTGCCGCGCGCCACCGAGGGTACGACGATACGGCTCACACCGGCCGCTTGCGCATCGCGCACGATGTGCGCTTGTGTGCCATTGAATTCATCGGCGTCGAGGTGACAGTGGGTGTCGGTGAAAGAGTTTTTCATTTGCTCGTAGTTTGTTCCCCCATCCGAGCGTGGTTGTTGCCGACTTGTCGGCTATACAACCACGGCCTACCCCTCGCGGGTGCAACCCTTCCCCCGAGGGGAGAAGGGCTAGGCTTCCCTCTCCCCTCGGGGGAGGGACTGAGGGAGGGGGTTAGTCCATCGTTAGTATGATTTTGCCGATCATCCCGCCCACTTCGATGAGTCGGTGCGCTTCCGCTGCTTGTTCCAGCGGCAACTGATGCGAGACTTGCACCTTTAGTGATCCCGCTTCCATCAACGCCGCTCCCTGTTCCAGTATCTTGCGCTGTCGGATGCGATCCGCAGAAAGTCCCAATACCTGCGGAGTGAGCATCAGTTCGTAACACAGCGACAGGTTGCGCAACCGCGCCAGTTGCGAATCAGCCAACGCGAGCGGTGTGGAGAGCAGACTCACCACCTTGCCGCCGACCCGTGCCGCATGCAATGAGCGCAAGAAAGTTTCGCCGCCCACCGTGTCGAACACCACGTCCACACCTTTGCCATCCGTCCACTTCAAAATCTCCCGCACGAAATCCTGAGTTTTGTAGTGGATGATCTTATCCGCGCCGAGGCTGTGCGCGATGTTGGCTTTGAAATCGTCGCTCACCGTCACCGCGATACGTGCGCCGAGGTGGCGGCCGAGTTGCAGAGCCACATGTCCCACACCGCCCGCTCCCGCATGAATGAGAATAGTTTGTCCGGCTTGCACGTTGGCGCGTTCCACCAGCGCTTCCCACGCGGTGATGAACACCAGCGGCAAGGCGGCGGCTTCTTGCATGGAGAGTTGTGCAGGTTTTGCGGCGCAGAAATCTTCGTGCAGGGTGGTGTATTCGGCATAGTTTCCCGGCTCGTCGCCGAGGCCGCCGTTGCAAAAGAAAACTTCATCACCGAGTTTGAAACGGGTGACTTGGTTGCCAATTGATTCCACGACCCCCGCGCCGTCGCAGCCAAGAATGGCGGGTAACTTATCCGGGTAATAAGCGGGCTTGGCACGCAGCTTGGTGTCCACCGGATTCACGCCCGCAGCGGCGAGCTTCACGCGCAGGTGATGCGGCGAGGATAGTTCCGGTTTGGGAATGTCACGCAGTTGCAGGACATCGGTGTTGCCTGCGGCGGTGGTGAGCATGGCTTTCATCTAAAACTCTCCGAGTTCGTCATTCCCGCGCAGGCGGGAATCCAGTGGGTTTATTCAAAATGCTTTGCAGGTTTTGTCTCTGCGTTGCAGAGGATTATTTGATTGGCTGGATTCCCGCCTGCGCGGGAATGACGGGCTGTTTACAAAGGAGCATATGTTAAACTCCGCGCACTTTTTTAGCGAGACAACACCATGTCTGGAAACACATTTGGCACACTTTTCACGGTCACTTCATTCGGCGAATCGCACGGTCCGGCCATCGGTTGTATCGTGGACGGATGCCCACCTGGCATGGAGTTGAGCGAAGCCGATATCCAGATTGACCTTGACCGGCGCAAACCGGGCACCTCGCGCCACGTCACCCAACGCCGCGAATCGGACACGGTGGAAATTCTCTCCGGTGTGTTCGAAGGTAAAACCACCGGAACCCCCATCGCCTTACTCATCCGCAACGAAGACCAACGCAGCAAAGATTACGGCAACATCGCCGACACCTTCCGCCCCGGCCACGCCGATTACACCTATTGGCAAAAATATGGCATCCGTGATCATCGCGGCGGCGGTCGTGCGTCGGCGCGCGAAACAGCGGGGCGTGTGGCGGCAGGGGCCATCGCCAAGAAATGGCTGCATGAAAGATACGGTGTGACCGTGCGCGGCTACCTCGCGCAACTCGGCGAAATTGCCGTGCCCTTCAAGAGTTGGGATGACGTGACTGCGGAAGGCAACAGCTTCTTCGTCGCCGATGCCAGTTATGTCGCGTGTCTGGAAGACTATATGGACAACTTGCGCAAATCCGGCGACTCCATCGGCGCCAAGCTCGCCGTTGTTGCGTCGAATGTGCCGGTGGGTTGGGGCGAGCCGGTGTTCGATCGCATCGATGCCGACATCGCGCATGCGCTGATGGGCATCAACGCGGTGAAAGGTGTGGAGATCGGTGCGGGTTTCGCCTGTGTCACCCAGCGCGGCAGTGAACACGGTGACGAACTCACGCCTTACGGTTTTGCTTCCAACAACGCAGGCGGCATCTTGGGTGGCATCACCACGGGTCAAGACATCGTCGCGCAATACGCCATCAAGCCGACTTCGAGTATCCGCATCGAACGCAATTCGATCAACAAGGCGGGGGAGGCGGTGAAGGTTTCCACTGAAGGTCGGCATGATCCCTGCGTCGGCATTCGCGCTACGCCGATCGCAGAGGCGATGTTGGCGTTGGTGTTGATGGACCATGCGTTGAGGAATCGAGGGCAGTGTGGGGATGTGGTTTGTGAGACGGTGAAGATTCGCTAGCGAAACTATATTGGGGGATCGATATGAAGATAACATTTGCGATGGGTTTAGCGCTCGTACTCTCGTTAATATCTGGGAATTCAAAAGCTGCCCCGGGTGAAGGAGAAGCTGCCAGTAAAGGATGGTATCCATTTCAGTTTTCTATATACAGCCCGATGCAATTAGTTGAAAAGGATAGAGATATCACTGGGCTGAGGGTATCTCTGTTGTATGGAAAAAACTCCGATGTTTCTGGAATTGATCTCGGACTTGGGGTTAATAGCTCGAATCATTTAACAGGTATCGAAATTTCAGGGGTGGCCAACTACTCATCTTCTACGAAAGGAATACAGATTGGTGGACTTGGTAATGAAACAGATTATTTGTCTGGCATACAGATAGCGGGTATTTCAAACCTGGTTCGAAATGATGCAGTTGGTTTTCAAGTTGCATTAGCGGCAAGCATGGTAAACGGCACGATGAAGGGTGTTCAAATTGCGGGACTTAATAATTGGCTTTCCCCAAGGAGTAGCAGCCTAATAGGTATGCAGATTGGTCTTTTTAATTATGCGGGGAACGTTAGGGGTGTCCAAATCGGCCTTATCAATGCTTGTGAGAATCTGACTGGCATCCAAATTGGTCTGTTAAACCAGATAGAGCAAGGTCGCTTTCCATGGTTGCCTATAATCAACGCCAAGTTCTAGCTCGCTCGCGCAATAACCAACGGGCATTGCGCCGTATGGATTCAAAGCAAAACCGTCGGGCTACCCCCGACGGTGTTGGGTTTGAAAGGAAGAGGGAATGCAACGAGTGTTCCCCCACCCTAACCCTCCCCCGGTGGGAGAGGGGACAAAACCCGGCGGGCTTCGCCCATCCCCTTCGACAGGCTCAGGACAGGCTTCGATACACCGCGCTGCGCGCGGCACTCAGGACGAACGGCATTGAAGTTTTACGGTAGAGATATTAATGAAGGGCAACATCGCAACAATGAATCTCACAAAACAAATCCAATGGCTAACCCTCCTCACGCTGCTTATCAACGCAGCGGCCATGCTTTCCCCCGTCATCAACGGCGGCGACTCCGTCACCTACGCCGCGCTATCGCAATACATCGCGCTGAATAATGAATGGGCGTATCTGGTGCTGGATGGAAAAGATTGGCTGGACAAGCCGCACATGCCGTTCTGGATCACGGCGTTGTCTTTCAAAATCGGCGGCATCAGCGCGTTAACTTATATCCTGCCGGGTTTTTTGTTTCACCTGATCGGCGGTTATTACACGTATCGCATCGCGCGTTTGTTTTATGGCCGCGAGACGGCGTGGCTTTCGTTGCTGGTCTATGTGTCGGTGTTCCATCTGATGGATTCCTCCATCGAGGCGAAAGCGGAAACGTATCTGACCGCCTTCATCATGGGCGCGTGTTATTACTGGCTGCGTTACGACACTCAAGCCCGGTTGAAATATCTGTTGCTCGGTGCGGTTTTCAGCGCCTGCGCGGTGATGACCAAGGGTGTGTTCACGTTAATCACCATCACCAGCGGTCTGGTGTGTATGTGGATGGTCCAGAAACAATGGCACAAATTGTGGAGCGGCAAGTGGATGTTGGCGTTGCTCTTGTCGCTGCTCTTCACCGCGCCGGAAGTGATCGCGCTTTATGTGCAATTTGATGCACACCCCGAGAAATTGGTATTCGGCCAGAACAATGTTTCCGGCATCAAGTTCTTTTTGTGGGACAGCCAGTTCGGACGTTTTTTCAATACCGGCCCGATCAAGAATCAGGACGGTCATCCCTGGTATTTCGTTGCGGTATTCCTGTGGGCGTTTCTGCCGTGGGTAGCGGTATTTTTTGCAGCCCTGTTTTCGGGTGTGCGTAAATTATTGAGCGATAGCAACGGCAGTTTTTCCGGTTTTGTTTTTTTGTGCGGCGCATTTTTCATCACCTTTTTGCTTTTCAGCGCCACGAAATTCCAGCTCGATCATTACACGGTAATCCTGTTTCCCTTTGCCGCTATTTTGTGCGGAAAATATTTCTCGGATTGGCTGGGACAAATTGAAAAATCGCGGCTGCTTTTTATCGCGCAATTGGCAACAACTTTTCTGTTGCTGGGTTTGGCAATCGGGCTGAGTGTGTATGTGGCCAACCCTATTGTACTGACGGTGGTGCTGGCGATGACGGGCGCCTTGTTGGCTTATGGTTATGCCACCCGCAAGAATTTGCAGACTTGTGTCGTGCTGGTTTATCCGCTGTTCGGGATCAATATCTTGTACACGTTTTTGGTGCTGATGACGGCGTTGACGTTCACCTCAGTGAGTGTTGCGCACAATGCGAATGTTCAACTGACGGGCAAACCCGACGCGCCGATTTACGTGTATCAGATGGATATCGTGGCGCGTGAATTGGGACTGTATAACCGGTCACCCTGTTTCGCCGTGGATGCTCCGTCGCAGTTGCCGGGAAAAAGCGAGGGCTACTATTTACTGGTGAGGAAAACCCAACTCGCGGAGTTGAGCAGTCAAATCGGTCCAATCCAAACGGTGGGTGGCGGGGACTGGGTGGTGCACAAGACGGGCACCTTTCCCCGATTGTTGCGCCTGGCAAAAGGCACGGAGCCGCTGGAGAAAATTTTGATCGTGCAAGTCGAATCCGCGCGGCAGAATTGAACAGGCTCTTATTGCCTGACGCGGCGATACAGCCTGAAACGTTCGCTCTGGTCGCCTTGGCGACTACCTTCCCATAATTTTTCCCAGCCGATTTCATCCTCGATCGGTTTGGCAACGCGGTCTCCCTGCACCAGCAACAAATTGCACACGCGTGTCGATTTACGCTTCGGATTGATGTCGCCGAAATATTGCAGCATGGCGCGTTGGCTATCGCCGATATGCACATCCGCGATGCAGTTGTATTTCTTGGGCAGATTGTTCTTCAAGTCGGCCACCATGGGCCGGTAACTTTTGCCGGCGTCCAACCAGGGAAGCCACAGCGTCATCACCAATATCCACAGCAAGCTCATCCCCGCTGCCCAGTTGATGAGCGAACGGCGCACCGAACGGCCGACGCGCCACACCAGCACGATCCACAACACGCTCACCAGCACGGCAGTGGTGAACGCAATGTTGTTCACCTCGGGTTGGAAGCCGGGTTGAATTTCTTGCAGGCGTAAAGCCAGCCACGATCCGTTGTCCACCAGGATGCCGGTCCAGCCCGACCACAACACAATCGCCAGCAGGGCGAACGTCATGATGCCGAACCAGTCGAGTGCATTCGCCGCACCCCGGCGCAGGGTTGAAAGCGACGCGGTGGCGAGCAGCGCCAGCGGTAGCAACATGGGCATGGCGTTCTGGTCGTTGATATCCCGCACCAGACTGAGCGCCACAAACATCACCAGAAAACTCACCAGCAGCAGTTGGAACTCGGGCTCGTTCCAGATGCGTTTGCGCGCTTCCCACACCGTCCAAGCCGCGAGCGGGGCGGCCGGCCACGCCAACCAGGGTAATGCATTCAGGTAATAAAACGCGTTGTCGTAGTTGCCGCCCTGCAGGTATTCAAACCAGCGACCTATGTTGCGCGTCCATGCCCATTCAACAAAAAGCGCCGGCGAATGTTGGTACAGCAACAGCGGCCAAATCGTGAGCCACGGCAGCGCAAAAAGCAGCGCGATGCCCAGTGTTTTGAAAAAATCCCGGGTGCGCCAGTTGCGGAAAACCAACAGGCTTAGGCTGATGAGCAGGAACAACATTGGTGCGATGAAACCTTTGCTCATGAAGCCGATGCCCAAGCCGGTTCCGATCAAGATTCCGGCCAAAACCGGCCGCCGCAAACTCAGCGCATAACCGTAAAGCATCATGGCGCAGCCGGTGAGCAACGCGTTGTCGGTGAGGATCTCGTGCGCGCGCACCAACATGCCCAAACAGCCGGCAAGAATGATCGCGGCAGGCCATCCGCGGTTGTTGCCGAATAATTCGCGTCCGGCGAGACCGATGAAAAGCAGGGTGAATGCGCTAAAAAATCCGGTGGCCAAACGTGCGCCGTCGTGCAACGGCAACAATGGTGAGAGCGCTTTCGCGAACAGGGCTGCCGTCCAGTAATACAACGGCGGTTTGTCCAGATAGGTTTCGCCCGCCAAAGTGGGCACCAGCCAATCGTTATTCAGGATGATGTGATAGATCAGTCCGAATCCGTAGGCTTCGTCCGGCTTCCACGGGTCGTGCCCGACCAATCCGGTGAGTACCCAGACAGCACACAGCAGAAACAGCAGCCACGCTTTGAGCGGAGTGATCTCCGGTTCTTTAAGTTGGGTGTAGTAGGCGTACATCCTATTCGACGAACTTGGTGGTTTGTCCGATTACCGGTTCGCCCTGCGGATATTGCGCATTGATCAGGCGCAGATAACGTTCCGAGTTTTTGCCCAGCGGCGAGGTTTGCGAAAGTTTGACGTAGGTGTCGCCGGATTGCGCCGTGGTTAATTGGATCGTCAGCGGCTTGATCTGTTTGCGTTCGTCGGCACTCAATATTCTGAAACTGCGGATGGTCGTTTCTATGGCATCGCGATGGGCTGATAATACTTGCGGCGTTTTGGCGTCACCTTGAATAATGAAAGCCTGACCGCCGTGGTAGATGACGCCGGTCACCGTCTTGTCCGTGCTGCCGATAGCGGCCACTTGGCTACCGATCTCCTGTGCCTTGATCGTCGCACTGCTCCCCATTAATCGGCGCAAATATTCCACAACAGTGCCAGTCGGTTTGGGATCCAGTTTAAATTGGATGGAAGCATCGTTCTGCGCATTTAATGCGACGAGTTGGGTGGGCAAATTCTTTACGCTCCATAACGCGGGGAATTTGAGTGTGATGCCGAGATCGCGGTGCATGAACTGGTTGTTGCGCACGATGCCTTCCTCGACGCTGTCATTGAAAACCATGCCCGTTGTTTGCTGCAAATATTCACGCTTGTTTTCTTTGGGATTGGCGACAGTCAGGTGAGCGGCCTCTCCCACGACTTGTTGCAGGCGCGTGTCGTTGTCCGGATGGGTTGCAAACGTGCCGTGATAGCGGCGCGGTTCCCGGCCTTCCTGTTTGGCGATTTCGGCATCGAACAATTCCTGGTTCTTCAAGACGCCGACCACACGGATCATTGCTTGCGGATCGTATTCGGTGCGCGCCAAATATTGGGCGCCTAGGCGGTCAGCTTCCAGTTCATGGTCGCGTCCATAGCCGGAGAGCAAGACCCCGCCCAGCAGGTTGGAAATGTCTTGCCCCAATTGGGAGCCGAGTTGCGGCACGAAGATGGAGGCAAGCGAAATGCCGATGCTGGTGGCCTGAGCGGCGCTTTGTTGCTTAACACCGTGACGCGCGGTGACATGCCCGACCTCGTGTCCCAGCACGGCAGCCAACTCCGCTTCCGAATTGAGGTAAGCCATGATGCCGCGCGTGATATAGACGTATCCGCCCGGCAATGCGAAGGCGTTGATCTCGGGTGAATCGAGTACGGTAAAGCGATATTGCAGATTGGGTCGATGGCTGCGTTTGGCTACTTGCTGGCCGATTTCGTTTACATATTTCTGCAGAGCCGGATGGTCATAAACTTTGTATTGCTTGCGCACATCCAAGTCCGCATTGCGCCCCAGACTGATTTCCTGCGCCTCGGACATCATGACGAAGTCTTGTTGTCCGGAAACCGGATTTTGTGCGCACCCGGCCAAGGTCAATGCGATCAACACGGCAGAAAATAATGCGTTCAATTTATTCATGAGTGACACTCCACAAAAGAAAAAGGCAGCCAGCGCTGCCTTTGATCTTTGCTATTAACTCAGTTCCATCAAGCGGCGGCCTTGGCGCCGGTCTTGTATTTGTTATTGAATTTTTCGATGCGGCCGGCGGTGTCCACGATCTTCTGCGTGCCGGTATAGAACGGATGGCATTCTGAACACACTTCAACGTGCAAAGTGGGTTTGCTCATGGTGGAGCGGGTGCTGAATTTATTGCCACAGCTGCAAGTCACTGCAACTTCGTTGTATGCGGGATGGATGTCTGCTCTCATTTTGAGTTCCTAACTAAAATTGGGCGCGGCGGTTGTACGCGCACGGATACCTATAAGGGCGCGCATTATCCATAAAAATAGGGGGTTGGGCAAATAGTTTGTGGGACAACAACTAAACCACTTGTCCCCGTTCGAGACTGATGCCGACCATTTTACAGTTGCGGATCGCTTGTAATTTGGCGACGCTGATTTTGACCCAAGGGGCGTTGAAATCTTTAAGGATGATCTGGGCGATGTGTTCGGCCAATGTTTCCAGCAGGGAGAAATGGCCTTCGCTCAAAACAGTTTGGATATGTTGCGCGACCTGGGCATAGTCCAGCGCGTCATGAATATCGTCGCTTTGGCAGGCCCGGCTGTTGGGCAGGGCGATGTCCAGGTCGAGTTGCAAAGTCTGTGGCACACGCTTTTCCCACTCATAGATGCCGATCAGTGTGACGACTTTGAGTTCGCGTATAAAGATGATGTCCATATTGGGTCTGCTGGGGCTGTTTGGTGGCAATAAGGCATTCGAGTAGAATGCGCCGCTTTCGCATTTTAAGGTAATCCAGATGACCACTCTAATCTTTGTTGTGTGTGCCTACCTGCTTGGCTCCGTTTCATTTGCGGTATTGATGAGCAAGGCATTCGGCCTCGCCGATCCGCGCACCTATGGTTCTGGCAATCCTGGCGCGACAAATGTGTTGCGCAGCGGCAAGAAAGCGGCGGCGGTGCTGACATTGCTGGGCGATGCAGCCAAAGGTTGGCTGGCTGTGTTCTTGGCGATACGTTTTGCGTCTCACGACGGCGCGGGTTTGCTGTTGGTGGCGTTGGTTTCATTGGCGGTCTTCCTAGGGCACGTATTTCCGATCTTCCTTAAATTCCAAGGAGGCAAGGGTGTGGCGACGGCTCTGGGTGTGTTGTTGGCATTGAGCGGATGGATGGGCTTGGCCGTGTTGTGCACTTGGTTGCTGGTGGCGGTGGTGTTCCGTTACTCGTCGCTGTCCGCATTGGTTGCGGCAATTGCTGCACCTATATTCGCCATGTTTTTGCAACTGCGGCCCGAGTTGGTGCTGGCAACGGCGGTTATGTCCATGCTGCTGATCTGGCGCCACAAGAGCAATATTCAAAATTTGATGTCGGGCAAGGAAAGCAAGATCGGCAGCAAGAAGAAAGAAGCTCAGTCCGCGTAGTTCAATTCTTGGAGGTCCCAGCGCGGCTTCACGTTGAAGCGGTAGTCGCGCTGCGCTTCTTGATGTTGTAAACGCATCGCACCCGCGAAGGCGATCATCGCACCATTGTCGGTGCAGAATTCCAAGTCAGGGTAGAACACGGTGCCGCCACGTTTGCTGATGTCTTTATGTAGGCGGTTGCGTAACGCTTGGTTGGCTCCCACGCCGCCTGCGATCACCAGTTGATCCAACCCGGTTTGACCAAGTGCAGATAAAGCCTTTTTGGCCAATACATCCACGATGGCTTCTTGTGCCGCATGGGCGATGTCTGCGCGCGTCTGTTCGAGAATTCTAGATTCGCGCAGCGATTCGTTTGCTCCCTCGCCCGCTTGCGGGAGAGGGTTGGGGAGAGGGGGGCAGGCTTGCTGATTCACCAACGTCAACACAGCCGTTTTCAATCCGCTGAAACTAAAATCAAGGTCGCCGCTGTGGAGCATCGGGCGCGGTAGCTTGAATCTGCCGGGGGTGCCGCGTAGCGCCAACTTGGATAGCAAAGCGCCGCCGGGATAATCCAAACCCAACAACTTGGCGCTCTTGTCGAAGGCCTCACCGGCCGCATCGTCGATGGATTCGCCCAGTAACTCGTAATGACCTACGCCGTTCACGCGCATCAGTTGTGTATGTCCGCCCGATACGAGTAGTGCGACGAAGGGAAACTGCGGCGCAGGATCGGAGAGGAGGGGCGAGAGTAGGTGCCCCTCTAGGTGGTGAACGCCGAGGGTTGGTACATCTAATGTATAGGCAAGGGCGCAGGCGACACTGGCGCCGACCAATAGTGCCCCGGAAAGGCCGGGGCCTTGCGTGTAAGCGATGGCATCGACATCATCCAGTGAACAGCTTGCCTTATGCAGTGCAGTGCGAATCAGAGGCAATACATAACGCACATGGTCGCGTGAAGCGAGTTCAGGTACGACGCCGCCGTATTCATTATGTAGTGCGATCTGCGAGTGCAACGTATGTGCCAACAACCCGCGTTCGGTGTGATACAGCGCAATACCAGTCTCGTCGCAGGACGATTCAATACCCAAGATCAGTTTCATGATAGGCATTCACCACGGTTAATCATGGCGCGCATTGTACGTTTCAAGCGTCTGGTTAAAGTATGAACACAGTTATGTGAAATAAATTTTACAAATCGCTTGACGGCAAATTCGCCATCTATATAATGCGCACCTCTTCGCGGCCAAGGCTGCTTGAAGTTGGCAGTAAAAAGTTCTTTA
>CXWL01000543.1_pt1 | contig 69638 bp, 65 predicted proteins | sample 590931 | NCBI WGS metagenome assembly CXWL01 (sample SAMEA3498368, study PRJEB10139) | groundwater metagenome | biome: water well; material: biofilm material | place: Germany | collected 2015-04-27
GCGAGGCTGATAGACCCCACCCCCGTCCCCTCCCCTGAAGGGGAGGGGGGATTTAACCCCGCCCGCGCCCTGATCTCCGCATAGATTTTGGGATCGAAATTGACCCACCGCTCTATTTCGAGCGTGCCTTCTTCGGGGTAGAGGTAGAGGGGGAAACTGTTCCCAATTTCGGATGTCTTATTCGATACCAAAGACGATTCAGATATTAAGTTATGAACTAATAAGTTGGAATATTCTCCGGGCGACTTTTGTTGGCGACTAACCTGCATTGCAACATTATTATTTCCAATGAAATGCTGCATCACTTCGCGACGGGGACGACATTGAAATCCGCGTGAAGTGCCCGTGTAATAAGTCCAGCGCGTATCAAATGTGCGATAGGCAATTGGTACAAGGTGTTCTTTACTGAAATTGGCGATCACATCGGCCTTTGCAGTCTTAACCGACCAATCTTGAACATCCTTACCCAAGGCATAGCGTTCCCGTAAAACTTCCGGTTCGCTTTGGGCGAAATCCTCGACCCGCGCCCACAGGGCTTCTTTGTCCATATCAATGGTCAATGCATCGCGTGCTGTAACAATACCGACGGTATTGGCAGGCATAAGTTCGGCAACAGAAAAACCTTCATTGTAAACCGCTTGCACACCGTAATCCCGCGCAACAAACGGATATTGCGGCGCTTGATGGGGGAGCAATGTTGGTGATGCATTGGTAAAGCCACTTTCCCACAATGCGTCGTTTTTGGCTGAACGGCTGCCCCATAATTCGCCGTGGAAAACTTCCGCCAATGTTCCAGTTTCGTCATTGCGAGCGGAGCGCGGCAATCCAGAGTCGGCTTGGGCAACACTGGATTGCTTCGCTTTGCTCGCAATGACGGCAGTGGTCTGTTTGCGTTTCACGCCAATAATAATCGCCACGCCCTGCATAATGTCGAATACATTCTTGTCCGGCGAACCATCGGGGCACACTTCTTTCTTCTTGGAATTGCCATGCAAATCCAGCACGTAAATCTTGTCAAATGTCTTCAGCAAATGCCAGCGCATCCCTCGGAATGTCGGATTATCGAGATAGCCGTGATTGGTGATGAAACCCAACACGCCTTCGCCCGTTTTCTCGATCATCGCCTCAGCAAAACGAATGAACTTCACATAGTCGTCATTGATCCATTTCGGGTTGCGCTCGTTCAACTTAACCTCGCCACCCGGCTCCTTTTTATAGGCTTCCATCAAGCCCATGATCCACTCACCCTTATTGGCGCTCTCGCCCGAATAAGGCGGGTTCCCAATTACGCACATAATCGGCGTATCGCGTTTGATCGTGTTCGCGCCTTTGGCTTCTTCGGATAACCAGCGCGCAAAGGGCAAGGTCTGCTCGACCCGCTCGCCCTCTTCCAGACTGTTGGTCAGATACACACCCAGTCTGGGCGGGCTGGCGCTGGGTTTATAGCCCATGTCGGTCAGCATCATGTCCAGCTTCATATGGCACATGGCGTAACTCGCCATCAGCAGCTCGAACCCGTGCAGGCGCGGGATCAGGTCGCGTTCAACATAGGATGACCACATCCCCTCGGCGACGCCCTTCACTTGTGCCGCAATCTGCTTGATTGCCTCTGCCAGAAACGTGCCGGTGCCGGTGGCGGGATCGAGAATCTGGACGCGGTGGACGTCCTTTTTCACCATCACCGGCTTGCCCTTGGCATCATTTTGCCCGCTGTCCCAATCGATGCTGATCCGCGAAGTATCGGCCAATCCCATCGGCAATCCGAATTCGGTTTTCAGCACATCGTCCACCGCGCGCACGATGAAATTGACCACTGGTTCCGGCGTATACCAGACGCCGCGCGCCTTGCGCTTGGCCGGATTATATTCGGCGAGGAAGGTTTCATAAAAATGCAGGAACGGGTCGTTGCGTGCGGTCCATTTGCCGAAATCCTGCATCAGCGTCGGCACATCACAAGCGCGGAACACATCGCACAGATCGTCGATCATCCGGCGCAGGCGATCATCGAGGTTAGGCCCGGCGATATAGACGAACAGGTTGCGCAGGAACGGGTTGGATTTGGGCAGCAACTCCAGCGCCTCTGCCCGGTTGAAGCTGTCCATACTGGTATCATGCAATCGTGCGGCGAACAGGCCGTAAGCAATCGTCTCGGCATAGACATCGGCGAAATCGGCGATGGTGATGTCGTGGATCAGGCTGGTTTTGAAGCCTTCATATTGGTCGGTCAGCTCGGTTGATATGCCCGCCTTCTGGTCGGCGACCAGCGCATTGCCCATGATGTCCTTGATCAGCACGGCCTTGCCCGCCATCATTTCGGCCAGCTGCTTGGCGCTATTGATGCTGATCGGGGTTTGGCTGGCAAAATCCTTGAGCAGCATTTCGAGGCGGGGAAATTGGTCGGGCCGCGCGGGCAGGGTGGGGATCAGGTCGGCGATGCTGACAAAGCCGGTGACCTCGCCCTTGACGATGAATTCGAAATCACTGCCGTTGGTGTAAATCAGGTTCGGCAGACCCTTTTTGTAACGCTCCTTTTGCTCTTTTGAATAATCACCGACCTTGAACTTGGTGATGTCTTTCTGCAGGTCTTTTGCCTCGCACCAACCGATAGAAATGCCATTGCGGTTGAACACAAAATCGGGCGCGCCAACGTCGGTCAGGCGGCGCGGTTCGTTGATGACAGTCAGGCCAGCGTCAACCGATTTGAACAACCGCTCCAGCGCGGGGCGGTAACTATGCTCGGTGGCTTGGCCACTGGCAGCAAGGCTACGGATTTCGGTAAGGTAGGTATTGATGTCCATCGCGCATGACTGCGCGACTATGGCGCCGCGCGCAACCCCCGCGTTGACGCGGCCGCCGCTTCGCGCCTAATACTGCCCCATGCGGGCAATCATGCAGAATATGACGTCATGACGCTTTACCTTGGTGTTGATGCGGGCGGCACTGCCACCAAATCACGGCTGACGGATGCGGCTGGCACTGTGCTCGGCACGGGCCATGCAGGGCCGGCCAACACCCGCGTTGGTATAGACGCGCTCCATGCCGTGTTGCTCGACGTGTCGATGCAGGCGGTGCGCGCGGGCGGCGTGGCGGACGGCGATGTCGCGGCTATCCGCGTCGGCATGGGCATTGCGGGCATCAACCGGATGGGGATGAAAGCGCAAATACAGCACCTCGATTTCCCATTTGCCAATGTCGCTTTCACGTCGGACGCGATGATCGCCAATCTGGGCGCGCATATGGGCGGTGACGGCGCTATCCTGGCGCTGGGCACGGGCAGCGTCGGGCTGGTCAGGCGAGGCGAGGACAGTTTCAGCATCGGCGGCTATGGCTTTCCCATATCGGATGAGGGCAGCGGTGCGGCGCTGGGCTTGAGCGCGATCCGCCATGCGTTGCGCGCGCTCGACGGGCGGACAAAGCCGTCACCGCTCAGCCAGGCGATTACCAAGGAGTTTGACCATGCTATCCCCCGCGTCATTGCGTGGATGGATGAGGCTGCGCCCGGCGATTATGCCGCTTTCGCGCCGCTGGTGATGACCTATGCCGATGATGGTGATGAAATTGCGGTGTCGATTGTCCGCGATGCGGCGATGCATGTCGAACGCTTTATCGAGACGATTATCGCTCGTGGGGCGGAGCGGGTTGTGCTGATGGGCGGGCTATCGGACGCGATGAAGCCGTGGCTGCGCGCGCGGATTGTGGCGTTGCTGGATGACCCGCTGGGCGATGCGCTCGACGGTGCGCTCATTCATGCGGGACGGCCGCCGATCCAGGTGGCTTGAACGTAGCCATTATTATCAATATGTATTAAATCTGCGCTATAACTATCTGCTATATCACCATATTGTTCATCAATTTTCAGAAATCGCGCGGGTGTCTTGCTTGCCATTTCATCGGCCCAGCGCACATCCAACCTCATCATCGACATGGCGTTCCTCACCGCACTAGCCATATCGAGATTCGACCCCGCCAAAGTGCCCTTTTCCGAACGCAGCGCGCCATCTTTTAGCCTAATCTCTTCGCCGTCCAATTTGAATGATGTGCACGATGTGCCGACGCACGGCATCGCATCGGTGACCAGCATCAATCCCTCGGCCCCTCGCGCATGATAGGCCGCGCGCAGAGCCGCAGGATGAACATGATGCCCATCGACAATGATCCCGCAGAACAGGTCGTTGTCGAGCGCCGCGCCGACGACGCCGGGCGATCGGCCCTCCATCTGAGTCATTGCATTGAACAGGTGCGTAACACCGCTCAAACCCTCATCAATGGCCCGCTGCATGTCATCATAACTGGCCAGCGTATGCCCCGCCGCAACGATGACCCCGCGCGCCACCAGCGCCGCGATCATCCCCGGCGGGGCCAGCTCTGGTGCTAGCGTCACCAGCGTCTTGCCATTTTTGAGCGAGGATAGCAGCGCCACGGCGTCCATATCGAGGGTGCGAAACTTTGCCGCATCATGGATCCCGCGCTTTGCGGCGTTGATGAAGGGTCCCTCGATATGGATACCGATAACCCCAGGAACGCCCTGTGCTATCGCCTCATCGACCGCCGCTATCGCCTGCGCCACCACTTCCAAATCGTCGCTAATCAGCGTCGGCAGCATTGCAGTGGTGCCGAACTGGCGGTGCGCAGCGGCGATGGTGGCTATGCCCTCGACCGTTGGCGCATCGTTGAACAGCACACCGCCGCCGCCATTGACCTGTGTGTCGATGAAGCCGGGGATAAGTGTGCCGCCGTCAAGACCTATAACCTCCGCCTGAGGGGGCGCTTGGCTAGTCGGACAAACCGACATAATGACGCCATTTTCGACAATCACGGCATGATCGTCCAACCACTTCCCTCGCGACAATATCCGCGCACCTGACAAAGCAAACATCGTCATCGCGTTTGCGTCACTTTGTTGAGCATGGGCGGGTGATCGGGGTCATACCCACGCCGCACAGCGAGTGCATTGACCATCCGGTAGAAGCTTTGGATCATCGCAATCGGGGCTATTGTTGGATGCAGGTCGGCTTGAACGGGCAGTGTGGGGGCGCCGCCATGGCCGCCGCCCGCCACCGCAATTTTTGCCCCGCGCGCTGCAAAGCCGGTGATCAGCGCATCAAGACCAAAGGCGGCCTTGTCGAATGGCGGCATGACCAGCAACGGAAAATCCGGGCCGATCAGCGCCATTGGCCCATGGGCGACCTCGGCAATGCTGAAGGCTTCGGCATGGATACCGCATGTTTCTTTGAACTTGAGCGCCGCCTCCCCGGCCACGCCCAAAGTCGGGCCGCGACCTAGAACAAACAGGCTGCGCGCATCGGCGAATGTCCCCACCCCAGCGGACCAGTCGGCCCCCCAAGCCTGCGCTAATGTTGGTGGAAGGGCATCAACCGCAAGCCGCATTTCTGAATCATTGCTCCACAGCGACGCCAAATGTGCCAGTGCGCCGAGCGTGGCGATATAGCTTTTGGTCGCGGCGACGCTGCGTTCTGGCCCTGCGTGCAGCGGCACGACCACCTCGGCCAACGCCGCCAACGGCGAGGCTGCATCATTGACCAACGCAATCACGAGCGCGCCAGCATTGCGGGCTGCTTCGGCTGAGGCGAGCAGATCTGGGCTTTTTCCCGATTGCGAAATGAGGATGAACGGCTGCCCCGCCATATGCAGCAACGGCCCGCCATAGATGGAACTGATTGAGGGCGCTTGTGACAGCGTGGGAATGCGCAGCCGCGTTTCAAACAGATATTTGGCGTAAGTCGCGGCGTGATCGGAACTGCCGCGCGCACAGGTGAAGATGATTTGCGGGTTCAGCCTCTTAAACCGCCCTGCAAGGTCCGCCATCAATTCCGCATTTGCTTCATATTGCTTCGCTACGATAGCACTGGCCTCAGCCGCCTCGGCGAACATCAGCGTATGTTCGGGAGCCATCACTGGCTCAATGCCCGAATTGCGTCTCGCAAAATGCCGTCATGCTCGGCCAACAGCGCCCTCGCGGAATCGGGTGACAATCCCTTGGCGATCAGCACCGCAGTCTTGATGTTGCGCCCGCCCGCTTCGATCGCTGCGACAGCCACAGCTTCGCTGCACTCGGCCAGCGTTTGAACAATGCGGTGCGCGCGGCGCAGCAATTTGTCGTTGGAGATCACCATATCGACCATCAGCCCGCGATAGACGCGACCCTGCCGCACCATGATTGCCGTCGAAAGCGTATTGAGCACGACCTTTTGCGCTGTGCCAGCCTGCATCCGTGTTGACCCGGCGATCACCTCAGCGCCGGTATCGGCAAGGATGGAATGATCTGCAGCGCCCAGCAGCGGCGTGCCGGCATTATTGGCAATGGCGATGGTCAGGGCACCTGCGGCGCGCGCGGCCACAATCACCGCAGTCGTAAAGGGCGTACGCCCGCTTGCGGCGAGCCCGATGACGACATCATCAGGGCCAATGCCATTGACTCTTACGCCTACGCATGCCGCTTCGGCATCATCCTCCGCCCCTTCGGCGCTGGCGGCCAAAGCCGACATGCCGCCTGCCATCAGATAGAGCAATCGCGTCGCTGGCCAGCCGAATGTGGGGCCAAGCTCGACGCCGTCCTGCACCGCGACACGGCCTGATGTTCCTGCGCCCGCATAGACCAGCCGCCCGCCATGTTTCAGCCTGTCTGCTGCGGCTGTTGCTGCCTGTGCAATGACTTCAGCCTGGGTCCGGAGCGCAGCAATGGCCGCCAATTGCCCTTCGAGCATCGCGCTGACCGCATCGGCTATGGGCCAAGCGTCAATCTCGGCATATCTTGGGTCAGGATGTTCGGTGGACATCATAGCTTTCACTCATCCACGCAAATGGTGCCGGCTGCAAGGTTCGAACTCGCGACCCCCTGATTACAAATCAGGTGCTCTACCAACTGAGCTAAGCCGGCACGGGTGGCTCCATAGCGTCAAGCCTCGCACTGCGTCCACCCAATTTTGTTGCAATGGACTTGCAACAAGCAGGCAGGCAGCCCAAATGAAAGAGATGTTGATAGAAACCGAACTTACCCCGAATCCCGCAACTAGGAAATTTTTACCTGGTCGCGCGGTCATGCAGGCCGGAAGCCGCGACTTTACGTCACCGGAGGCGGCTTCTGCATCGCCGCTGGCTGAGGCATTGTTCGAATGCGGTGACGTGATTGGCGTGCATTTCGGTCGCGATTTTATCTCCGTTTCGGCTGCGCCGGGGGTCGATTGGCCGGCGTTGCAAGGCGATGTAGCGGCTATATTACTCGACCATTTCGTTGCCGATATGCCGCTTTTTTACCCAGCAAGCGCGGCGGATATTGCGGTTCCGTCTGACGGATCGGATGCCGATGAACTACCCATTGACCCAGCCGATGCCGATATAGTCGACCAGATCAAGGATCTTATCGAAACACGCATTCGTCCTGCTGTTGCCAATGATGGCGGCGACATTCGGTTTCGGGGTTTTGACAAGGGCAATGTCTATCTGGTGATGCAGGGTGCCTGCGCTGGTTGCCCCTCGTCAACAGCGACGCTCAAGCACGGGATCGAATCACTGCTCAAACATTATGTTCCCGAAGTAACAGCGGTGCACGCGGTATGAGTCAGCCTCTCAACGACGCTGCGCTCGATCAACTCTTTCGCACTGCCCGCACCTATAACGCCTATCAAGACCGACCAGTGAGTGACGCACAATTGCGCGCCATTTGGGATCTGATGAAGATGGGGCCGACATCGGCCAATTGCCTGCCCGCTCGCCTCATATGGTGTACATCTGATGATGCCAAAGCGCGTCTCGCGGCATGCGCCATTCCGGGCAATAGCGAAAAAATACTGTCCGCTCCTGTCAGCGTCATTATCGGCATGGACTATCGGTTTTACGATCAATTGCCGCATTTGTTCCCGCATGCCGATGCGCGCAGCTGGTTTGTGGGCAATGCCGCGCTGGCAGAAGCAACGGCCTTTCGCAACTCAAGCCTACAGGGTGCCTATCTGATTATGGCGGCACGCGCGCTGGGCTTAGACACTGGCCCGATGTCGGGTTTTGATGCGGCTGCCGTTGACGCCGCATTTTTTGCCGACCAACCCGATGTAAAAGCCAACTTCATCGCCACCATAGGCTATGGCGATCCGACAAGCATTTTCGGACGTAGCCCACGGCCAGATTTTGATATGTTCAATCGAATTGCCTGAGCATCTCGAATCATGCGTAAATTAGTCATCGACACCACGAGTGAATATCTATCGATCGCCTTGTTCGATGACGATGAGCTTATTGCGGCTGATCATCACGCCATAGGGCGGGGCCACGCCGAAAAATTGGTTCCGGCGATTGCGGCTTTGCCGGGTGGGGGAAAAGCGGACTCTATTTGGGTCGGCTGCGGGCCGGGCAGCTTTACCGGAACGCGCGTCGGTATTGCTGCGGCGCGGGCATTGGCATTTGCTTGGGGAGCCAAGATTTATGGCTTTGACAGCCTTGCGCTTGTCGCTGCGGGGGCACGGAGATTGACAGGCTGTGCTCAGGTTTCCATCGTGTGCGAGGGCGGGCACGGTGAATGGTTGGTGGCCGATGCGCCAATGGCTTGGCATGCGCTGGGCCCAGATGAAGCGCCGGGCGCAGCCACCTTTGAGCAGGTAGCAGGCAATCGGTCATCCGAATTGGTGGCAATGCGTGGATTTGGGACCGCTGTTCTTGCGGTGCCGGACGCACGCGAAGCCTGTGGACTGGCACCCGAAGCACTATTTACTGATATTCATGCGCTTTACGCTAGAGCGCCTGACGCAAAGCCAAGCTTGGTTGCCGCTCATGCTACCTAAAACCAACGATTATCATTTGCTCGCACTAGGTTATGATGCATTGGCGGATGTGGATCGCATCATGCAAAGGGCGTTTGATCCGCGCTATGGCGAAGCGTGGAGTAAGGCGCAGTGCTTGGCTTTGCTTGCTTTGCCTGGATACCGTCTCTCAGGCCTCGTGTCAGGCAAAGGAAAAATGCTGGGATTTTCGATTAGCCGATATGTTGCGGGTGAGAGCGAATTACTGTTGATCGCGGTTGACCCATTATTTGGGCGGAACGGCTACGGAACCATTTTAATCAATGACTGGATTGCGCATTGTCGGCAAAATGGCATCAACCGGATGTTTCTTGAGGTAAGGGCAGATAACCCTGCGCTCACATTATACGACAAGTTAGGCTTTACCCGCTTGGCTGTCCGTCCTGCTTATTATCGCGGTGGGGACGGCGTGATGCGGGATGCCGTCACCATGCAAAAATTGATTTTTGCCATTGAATCTACAACGTAATCAGTTGATATTCAGTTGCAAATTGGAACCAACAAGAGTAATGCGTCAATAGCACCTATGCGGATTCCTTCGGTCCAGCGTGGAGATGTAGTCAACAATCGTCTCGGGAAATAACATAATGACTGACTCAAATGATGTGCAGGAATTTCTTGCAACGCTCACCGCCGACATTGTCTCGGCCCATGTTAGTAACAACAGTGTTTCAACCACTGAATTGCCGACACTTATACAATCTGTTTACGCTTCGCTAGCAGGATTGAACGCAGCGCCTGTTGTGCCACAGGTGCAGCAGGAACCGGCTGTTTCGATCAGATCGTCAATCAAGCCAGACTATATTATCTGCCTTGAAGACGGCAAAAAGCTCAAGATGCTCAAGCGTCATCTGATGACGCATTATGGCATGACGCCCGACGACTATCGCGCCAAATGGGGACTTGCAGCTGATTACCCAATGGTTTCACCCAATTATGCGGAAACGCGTAGAGTGCTCGCTATGAAAATTGGCCTAGGCACCAAGGGGCGTGGCGGTGGTCGCAAACGCGTCAAAAAATGATGCCAATAATGATAGAGGAATAGGGGCGAAAGCCCCTATTTTCACTTCCTCACCACGCTTGCCCGCTGGCCTGTCTCTACCTATAGGTGTGTGTGACATATAGGCGGAAGAGCGCATGAGCCATACCATAGATATTGAGGCGCTGTGCGCTGAAAAAGGGCTGCGGATAACCGAACAGCGGCGAATCATCGCGCGTGTCATTGGCGATTCGGAAGATCATCCCGACGTTGAAACTCTGCACGCACGCGCATCAATAATTGACAGCGGCATTTCGATTGCCACGGTTTATCGCACTGTGCGCTTGTTCGAAGAGGCGGGTATTCTGGATCGCCATGATTTTGGCGATGGTCGTTCGCGCTATGAAGCGGCACCAGAGGCACACCATGACCACTTAATCGACGTTGAAACAGGTAAGGTGATCGAGTTTGTCGACCCTGAAATGGAGGCATTGCAGCGTCAAATTGCGGAACGTCTGGGGTATCGGTTGGTTGACCACCGCATGGAACTTTATGGCGTCTCCCTCTCTCGCAAAGACTAGCACCCGGACGCATCCGCGCGCTTGGTTACGGCTTGGTGTCGTGTCGCTGTGGTTAATATATTGCATCCCTTTGCACGCGGGGTGGCGGCTAGTCGGATTATCGTCGCCGTGGCCGCGTCTCTTCCTGCGCGGTTCTGCTATCGCCTGCGGCATGGACGTCCAGATAATCGGCCCGCGCCGCCAAACAAACGTCCTTTACATCGCCAATCATGTCAGCTGGCTCGACATATTGGTGCTGGCAGGACGGACAGGTAGCGCCTTTGTCGCCAAGGCAGATATGGCCCCATGGCCTGTGGTTGGCTGGTTGGCGACGCTCAACCATTCGGTCTATGTCCAGCGCGAGCAACGGCTGGATTCCAAAGCGCAGGCGGAAACGATAGGGGCTGCGCTACAAACCGGACAGGCGTTGACGCTGTTTCCCGAAGGAACAACAAGCGACGGTTTGACGCTGTTGCCATTTCGCTCATCGCTAATAGCAGCAGTGGCACCGCCGCCCGAAGGGATAGCCATACAGCCAGTGGCAATTGATTACGGAACGGCGGCGAATGGGCTTGCATGGGTGGGTGACGAAGGCTTTGGTGCCAACGCGATGCGCATATTGTCGCAGCGCGGCCGAACACGGGTGATCCTGCATTTCCTTGAGCCGCTTGACGTTTCTGACTCCACGCATCGCAAATTGATAACCCAGCATTGCCGCGATGCCATAACCCATGCGCTAAAACTTGTGTGAAAGCGTCCTCGCGCGGGCTGGTAAAATCGGCTATCGGCGCGGCATGAACGAACCAACGACACAATCACGCACCACGCCAAAGTCTGTTCACGTCAAATCATTCGGCTGCCAAATGAACGTCTATGATGGCGAGCGGATGGCTGAGTTGATGGCAGCCGAAGGGATGAGCGTGTCCGCCGACGCTGGCGAAGCAGATCTGGTCATCCTCAACACGTGCCACATCAGGGAAAAAGCGACCGAGAAGGTTTATTCCGACATTGGGCGACTAAAACGCGACGATGGCTCACGACCGATGGTTGCGATTGCGGGGTGCGTAGCACAGGCGCAGGGCGCGGAAATTGCGCGTCGTGCAAAGGTCGATATTGTGGTCGGGCCGCAAGCCTATCATCGGCTACCCTTACTGGTCGAACAGGCGTCGAGGGGTGAATTGGCGCTCGATACCGATATGCCCGTGCAATCAAAATTTGGCGCGCTCCCCAGTCGGCGCAATGTCGGGCCCAGCGCTTTCCTTACCGTGCAGGAAGGATGCGACAAGTTTTGCACCTATTGCGTCGTTCCTTACACAAGGGGCGTCGAAGTCAGCCGCCCTTTTCCCGAAATCATAGATGAGGCAAAGGCGTTAATCGACGCGGGGGCGAAGGAAATCACCTTGCTCGGTCAAAACGTCAACGCGTGGGCGGGCGCGGATGACGCAGGCAAAGCGATTGGATTAGAAGGGGTAATCCGCGCGCTGGATAGGCTGCCGGGCCTCGCGCGGATCCGCTATACGACCAGCCACCCCAATGACATGGGCGATGGGTTGATTGCGGCTCATGGCGATGTTGAAAAACTGATGCCATTCCTGCATTTGCCGGTTCAGTCTGGTAATGACTATGTGCTCAGCGCAATGAACCGCAGTCACACGCGCGACAGTTATTTGCGCCTGCTCGACCGGGTGCGCGCTGTGCGCCATGACATCGCATTGTCAGGGGATTTCATCGTTGGTTTTCCTGGCGAGAGCGAGGCCGAGTTCGCTGATACGCTCAGTCTGATTGACGCTGTCGGCTATGCACAGGCCTATAGTTTCAAATATAGCGCGCGCCCGGGCACTCCGGCGGCGGATATGGCTGGGCAAGTCGCCGCCGCTATCATGGATGAGCGTTTGCAGCGGCTGCAGGCAGCATTGTTCCGCGATCAGGCTCGTTTCAACGCCGCAACGGTGGGGCGGCGTTGTGAAGTGCTGCTGGAACGCCGGGGAAAAAAGCTCGGTCAATTGCTTGGAAAATCTCCGTGGCTGCAATCGGTGCATATTGTCAGCGATGCCGCCATTGGTGATATTGTGACGGTTGATCTGGTGGAAAGCGGCCCGCTCAGCATGACTGGCGAGATAGTCCTGTGCTGAAGTTTCAATTTTCTGTATTTATATCGCGCCTATCGTGCCAGACTGTCGCTCGATGATGGTGATTCTCTTTTGAGCCGTAAACCAGCACCTGCTCCTGCTTCATTCGGCGGCGATAGCCGGACCGAAATGACGTTTGATCGGCCGCAACTTCTGTCTCAATTATTCGGTCAATATGACTGCAATCTTGTCACGATAGAAAATCGGCTCGGCATCTATATTTCCGCGCGGGGCGACCGCATTTCCTTTGAGGGCAGCGCGGCAAGCATAGCGATGGCCCGCGATGTGATCGACGAACTCTATCGACGGGTTTTGCGCGGCGAGGACATCGACACAGGCCTTATCGACTCCGTCATTGCTATGGCCGTGGAGCCAAAATTGGACGGCATTGTGCGCATCGAAGAGCCGGGTGGATCTCCAATTTCAATCCGCACCCGCAAGAAAACCATATTACCGCGCAGCGCAATGCAAATTGCCTATATGCGTGAACTGGCCGCGCGTGACGTGATTTTTGCGCTCGGCCCAGCGGGAACGGGCAAAACCTATGTTGCTGTCGCACAAGCGGTCAGCCAGCTCATGACTGGGTCGGTGCAGCGGCTCATCTTATCGCGCCCAGCCGTAGAGGCGGGTGAACGGCTGGGCTTTTTGCCCGGCGATATGAAGGAAAAGGTCGATCCCTACCTGCGCCCGCTTTATGACGCACTTTACGATTGCCTGCCTGCCGAACAAGTGGAGCGACGCATTGCGTCTGGCGAGATAGAGGTGGCACCGCTGGCGTTCATGCGCGGGCGCACATTGGCCGACGCCTTTATCATTCTTGACGAAGCGCAAAATACAACCATTGCCCAAATGAAAATGTTCTTGACCCGCTTTGGCATGAATAGCCGTATGGTTGTGTGCGGCGATCCCAAACAGGTCGATTTACCGGTGCCGGGCGCATCTGGTTTAGCCGATGCCGTCGCGCGGCTAGAGGGCGTTGACGGCATTTCGGTGGTGCGCTTCAGCTCCGCCGACGTCGTTCGCCACCCCATCGTCGGGCGGATTGTTGATGCCTATGAGGGCGAGGATGCGATCAGGTGATTGAGGCCGCCACAGAAAATATCGCTGGCAATTGGCCTGAAAGCATTGATTGGGCGGCACTGGCGGAACGGGCGGTTATGGCCGCTACTTCTGTAACACCATACACTTGGCTGCACGAGGATAGCACCGCCGCCGAAGTGTCGGTGCGGCTGAGCAATGACGCGGAGGTGAAAGCACTCAACCGCGATTATCGCCGCAAGGATGCGGCAACCAACGTGCTGTCCTTTCCGCAATTTGACGCTGGTCAAGTCCACCGGATTGTCGGTGGAAACAATGGCCTTCTCTTGCTTGGTGACATCATTCTTGCATGGGAAACATGCGCAAGAGAGGCGGATGAAAAGGATATAGCTGTCGCTGCGCATGCTGCGCACCTGATTGTCCATGGCATGCTCCATCTGCTGGGCTATGATCATGGTGAAGATGATGATGCGCAGGGCATGGAAGATTTAGAGCGCGCGGCAATGGCGACTATGGGCTATGCTGACCCATATAGGGTCGCCGAAACTGCTGTGCATGGGGATAGTGTAAAATGAGTGAAGCCGCATCCAAATCGGAGAGCGATAGTAGAAGCGGTGTTTGGGCCAGCCTACGCGCGTTGATCTTTGGCAATAGCGCCGAACCAACGCTGCGCGAGCAAATAGAAGAAGCGATTGACGAAGCCGAAGAAGATGGCGGCGCACATCGCTCAGATGATGCGGGGTTTGACCTATCGCGGGTCGAACGCGACATGTTGCGCAACATGTTGGCATTCGGCGGGGCGGTGGTCGATGATGTCGCCGTGCCTAGGGCCGATATTATCGCGCTTGATGAAAAATCTACTTTTGCCGAGGCCGTCGCGTTGCTGGCGGAGGCGGATCACAGCCGGATACCCGTCTATCGCGATAAACTCGACGATGTTGTCGGGATGATTCACGTCAAGGATTTATTTGGTATCATGGCACGCGCAGAGACGCCGCCTGCGCGGCTTTGTGATCGCCCGCAGCTAATCCGACAGCCGCTTTATGTCCCGCAATCTATGCTTGCTATGGCCTTGCTCGCGGAAATGCGCGCCAAGCGGACCCATTTGGCGATCGTTTTGGACGAATATGGCGGCACCGATGGATTGGTGACCATCGAAGATTTGGTCGAAGAGATTGTCGGTGATATCGAGGACGAACATGATGACGCGCCCGAACAATTGCTGATTCAAATAAGCGAGAATGAGTGGGAGGCGGACGCGCGCATAGAGCTTGAGGAGCTATCGGAATTACTGGACCCTAGGCTCGCCGAAGTCGACGAGGATGTGGATACGTTGGGCGGACTGGCCTTTGTTCTCGCCGGGCATGTGCCACAGCTAGGCGAAATACTGGCGCATGACAGCGGCTGGCAGATCGAGGTTATAGAAGGCGATGAGCGGCGCATTACGCGGGCACGGCTAAGCAAATCGCAAGCAGGCAATCGTAAATGAAACGTTCCGGTTTGCCATTTTGACGCATTCCCCCTAATCCCGATTCCATGAGCGACACGAATGCAGGGGCTGGCGCGTTGCGCATTGCGTTGTTCAGCGGCAATTATAATTGTGTCCGCGACGGGGCCAATCAGGCGCTGAACCGGCTGATGGCCTATGCTTTGTCGCATGGGGCGTTGGTGCGCGTTTATTCACCAACCGTGCCGCAGCCCGCCTTCGCTCCGACGGGTGATTTGGTCGATGTCCCCGCAATTCCCATGCCATTTGGCCGTAGCGAATATCGCTTGGCGCGCGGCATGCCCAAAAATGTTCGCGACGATCTGGAGCGCTTTGCACCGAACATCATTCACGTCTCGGCCCCGGATATATTGGGCCACCGCGCCGTCAGTTGGGCGCGCGAACGTGGCATACCCATTGTTGCGTCGGTGCATACATTGTTCGAAACATATGCGGCCTATTACGGCCTTGGCTTTCTGGAGAAATCGCTGATTGCGATATGTCGGCGGTTTTACAATCGCTGCGATGCACTTTTGGTCCCTTCGTCTGAGATTTCTGATCGTCTTTTCGCTCAAGATATTACCAGTCCAAGATCGATCTGGGCGCGCGGCGTTGACCATGCGCGTTTCAGCCCGGATCGCCGCGATTTGGCGTGGCGCCGCGAACTGGACATTGCCGATGATGAACTGGTGATCGGTTTTCTTGGGCGCCTCGTGCTTGAAAAGGGGCTCGATGTTTTTGCCGCTGTTTGTGCAGAATTACGGGTACGCGGTGTGGCGCACAGGGTGTTGGTGATTGGTGAGGGGCCGGCACGGGACTGCTTTACTGCAGAATGCCCCGACGCGATCATGGTCGGGCTTCAGGTGGGGGACGCATTGGGGCGCGCCGTTGCCGCAATGGACATATTGCTGCAACCGTCGGTAACCGAGGCTTTCGGCAATGTTACCCTCGAAGCGATGGCGGCAGGAGTAGCGGTTGTCGCCGCCAATGCCACCGGTGCACGGACCCTTGTGGCCGATGGCGTCACCGGTCGATTGATAGAACCTAGGGACATAAAGGGCTATGCCGATGCTATCGAAAATTATGCCCTTGACCGCGCTGCATTGCGGTGCGCTGCCGAGGCAGCGCGCGCGGCTTCGCTGGCCTATGATTGGGACGTCATCAATCAACGGGTAGTCGATGTTTATCAATCGCTTGTTGCAACAGCGCGGTGAGCGTCGCCGCGCCGGAAACCCCGCTGGCTGAGCGATTGCGTCCAAATTGTTTGAACGAGGTCATCGGGCAGGATCACCTTACCGGACCGGATGGGGCGATCACCCGCATGGTGGAAAGCGGGCGGCTGCCATCGCTGATATTATGGGGGCCGCCGGGGTGCGGCAAAACAACGATCGCACGTCTGCTTGCCGATGCCGTCGGCTATCGTTTTGTCGCCATCTCGGCGATTTTTTCGGGCGTTGCCGATCTCAAAAAAACCTTTGCCGAAGCGCGCGACATGCGCCGCATGGGCGAACAGATGCTGCTGTTTGTCGACGAAATTCACCGCTTCAACCGTGCCCAACTCGACGCGTTCCTGCCGGTGATGGAGGATGGCACGATTGTGCTTGTCGGTGCGACAACCCAAAACCCCAGCTTTGAAATCAATTCGGCATTGCTGTCGCGTGCGCAGCTGCTCATTCTAGGCCCGCTTGATGAAGTGGCGCTTCGCCAATTGTTTGACAGGTGCCTTGTCATGGCGGGCAGGGCAATGCCAATGACCGATGAAGCCATCACCCATCTTATCGGAAGCGCGCATGGCGACGGGCGTTTTCTGGTCAACCAGGTTGAATTGCTGCTCGGCGCAACGGCGCCCGATGACCCGCCGCTTGATGTCGCTACGACCGCCAAATTGTTGCAACAACGTGCGCCCGCCTATGACAAGGACCGCGACGGGCATTTCAACCTCATTTCTGCGCTGCACAAGGCAATGCGCGGGTCGGACCCCGATGCCGCGCTCTATTATCTCGCACGGATGTTGGTGGCGGGTGAAGACCCGCTTTACGTGCTGCGGCGGATCACCCGTTTTGCCAGCGAAGATATTGGCCTTGCTGATCCGCAAGCACTGCCGATATGTATCGCTGCGCTCCACGCCTATCAACTGCTTGGTTCTCCCGAAGGGGAATTGGCGATTGTGCAGGCGTGCCTTTACTGCGCTACGGCACCCAAATCGAACGCGGCCTATCTGGCCGAAAAGGCGGCGCGCAAATTGGCGCGCGATACGGGTTCGCTTAGCCCGCCAGCCAACATCCTCAATGCGCCGACCAAATTGATGAAGGATGCAGGCTATGGCACGGGCTATATCTACGATCATGATGCGCCAGACGCCTTTGCGGGGCAGAATTTCTGGCCCGAAACATTGCCACGTCGCGCGCTCTATGTCCCAACCCCGCGCGGCCATGAAAGAAGGGTGAGCGAACGCATGGCGTGGTGGGCGGAGCGGCGCCGCTAACTGCTATTACCGATAATTGCAATTTCCCTCTTTCCTACAGCAAACCATATAGGTTATTATTTTACCTTTCACACAGGAAAGGCATAACCATGACAGACGCAGTATATTCGCAAGCCACCGCCGCCCAGACGCTAGGCCATTCGCCAGGCCATATCCCACCCCTGTCGCCCGAACAAATCCTTGCCGTCAACGCCGCCTTCGATACTGCCGAGGCTGCCGCCACTGACTGGACCCACGGCTGGACCTCCGCCAATCGCGCTGCATTTGTTGGTGCACTGGCGCATTGCGGCATCGTTACCGATGCGGCCGAACATGTCGGGCTGTCGCGGCAATCGGCTTATAATTTGCGCGCCCGCGACCCCGCCTTCGCCAGAGCGTGGGATGCTGCGCGCGATCAGGCGCGCGAATTGGTGGTCGATGAAATATACAGCAAGGCGTTGGACGGTTGGATGGAGGATGTATGGTATAAGGGCGAACGGGTTGGCCAGCGGCGCCGCTACGACCCGCGCTTGTTGATGCGCTTGCTCGAGAGGCTCGACCGGGTTGGCGGGCATGATAAGGGCAAACCGGTCTCGGGTGCGAACCATTTCGGTGAAATACTTAGCGCCGAGGAAGCCGGCGAACCGACCGATCATCTGTTTGAAAAGCCGCTATGGCAACTAAAGGATGATTATGAGCAAGCCTTGCGGTTCCGCGATTATGGCCGCGCCGAACATTTGCAAGAGCGTATAGATGCGCTTCAGGGGCCAAAGCCGATCATCATCTGCGAAGACCCCGCATGTGCTGCGTGCCGCGCGGTGGGTGATGCCGGGGATGACGATCTGTTCGAGGTCGATGAAGACAATGCGCCCATCGACTGCATCACTACGGCCCGCGAAGCGCAGGAGGCGGCCAATGACCCCGAATGGCAGGCAGCGGTGGCGGAAATGGAGGCGCTCGGTGAAGCGCTTCACGGTAAGGTCAGCGTCAAACACAGCCGCCCCGCGCCACCCTATCCCGGCGGAAAAGTCCCGCGCAGGGAGAGTGTGTCATGTTGACACCACACCCTAAAACACCCCTGTAACCCGCAGACCGCCGTTGTTTCACCCCCCTGTTTAGTGTCAACCAACCTCGCCGTCAGGTAGTGGGTCAGTTTGAAAATTGCGCTACCCTATACCCCTCTCCCCTTGAGGGAGAGGGATGCATAACCTTGGCAGCCCTGAGCATTTCGAAGGGCTGACTAGGTGAAGCTGGGAGAGGGGTCTTGGGCCTCCCGCTGCTCGAAACACCCCTCTCCAAGGGGCGCTAGCCAGCGGTGCTGGCAAGCTATCCCTATCCTCTCCCTCAAGGGGAGAGGAGGGCGTGATCCGCGATTTGAAGGGGGCAATTTCAAACTGAACCACTGCCCGCCGTCATCAGACCCTAAATCTTGTGATAATCGCGGTACCAATCGACGAATTTGGGCACACCAACATCAATACGTGTCGCTGGTTGATACCCCAGATCGGATTGGATGGCGTCGATGTCCGCAAAACTTTCTTTCACATCGCCCGCCTGCATGGGCAGGAGGATGCGTTCTGCCTTGCGGCCACAGCACTCCTCGATAATCTCGATCAGGCGCAGCAATTCTTCGGACCGATGGTTGCCGATATTATAGAGGCGGTGCGGAGTCTTACTGCCGCCCGCTTTGGCGCTGCCATCGTCGGGCGGTGGATTGTCGAGGCAGGCGATGACGCCCGCAACGATATCATCAACATAGGTGAAATCGCGGCGCATATCGCCATGGTTGAACACTTCGATGGGCTGCCCAGCCAGGATTTTACGGGTGAAAATCCACATCGCCATGTCGGGTCGGCCCCATGGGCCATAGACGGTGAAGAAACGCAGGCCCGTTTGGGGCAGGCGGTAAAGATGTGCGTAAGTTTCGCTCATCAGCTCATCGGCTTTTTTGGTCGCGGCATAGAGCGATAGCGGGTGATCGACGCGGTCGCTGACACGGAACGGCAACGTTTCATTGCCGCCATAGACCGACGAGCTGGAGGCATAAACCATATGCGCCACACCACGATGCCGAGCAATTTCTAACAGGTTGAGGTGCCCGACCAGATTGGACTGGACATAGGCGTGGGGATTTTCGATCGAATAACGCACCCCCGCCTGCGCGCCCAAATGGGCTATGCGGTCAAACTCTACGCCCGCCAGCGCGGCTTCGAGCGCCTTCATGTCGGCGAAATCGACGCGAATGAAACGGAACCTGTCCCCGCCCAGTTCGGCCAAGCGGGCCAATCTGTCCTGCTTCAGCTGCACCGAATAATAGTCGTTGATATTGTCGATGCCGATAACGGTGTCGCCGCGCGCCAGACAGCGTTCGGCCAAAGTCATGCCAATAAAGCCTGCAACACCGGTAATCAGAATGGTCATATCATGCCTTTATACAATTGCTTTTATAGACGCCACAGCCTTACGGGGAAGCGGTCCGGGTCGGCATTTAATCCATTTTTCAGGTCGGCAAACATCCCTTTATCGGCGACCAATGTGGCCAGTCGCTCGTGACCAAGCGCCAGATATTCATCATGCGGCACCGCTAGAATGACGATGTCGTAAAGATGCTCCATGGCACCGTGGGACAGGGCAATGCCATATTCATGGGCCGCTTCTGCCGCGTCGGCATGCGGGTCATGGACCGTCACCTGATGCCCGCGTTGGGCTAGGCCGGCGATAACATCGGCGACTTTGCTGTTGCGCAAATCGGGGACATTTTCCTTGAAGGTCAGCCCCAGCACCAGCACGCTGCCCGAACGGTTGTCGCGTGCGGCATGGAGCCTGTCCACCACCCACTGGCTCATGCCATCATTGGTCCCGCGTCCCGACAGGATCACCTTGGGGTCGTGGCCCAATTGCTCGGCGCGGTGGCTCAGGTAGAAAGGATCAACGCCGATGCAATGGCCGCCGACCAGACCGGGTTTGAAGTCGAGGAAGTTCCACTTGGTCCGCGCGGCGTCGAGCACATCCCATGTCGAAAGCCCCATCCGTCCGAATATCTGGGCTATCTCGTTCATGAAGGCGATATTGATATCGCGCTGGGCATTTTCGATGACCTTGGCGGCTTCTGCTGCCTTGATAGAAGCCGCACGGAACACGCCGCCGCTGGTGACTGCACCGTATAGCGCGGCGAGTCTATCCAGCGTTTCTGGCGTCTGCCCCGCCACCACCTTTATAATGCGATCGACGCTATGTTCGCGGTCGCCCGGGTTGATGCGTTCGGGGGAATAACCAAGGGTAAAGTCGGTGCCGCATTTCAGGCCGGATATTTGTTCCAGAATAGGGCCGCAAATCTCTTCGGTCACGCCCGGATAGACGGTGCTCTCGTAAACGATGATCGGCCTTCGCGCGCCGTCGATCATCGCGCCCACGGTTCGCGATGCAGCAATAATCAGCGATAAATCGGGCTTGTTCTGCGCATCAATCGGCGTTGGCACGGTGATGATATAGATGTCGGCAGGAGGGCAGGAAGCGGGATCTGCGGTGAGTTTCAAGGTCGATACGGCCAATTGTTCTGGGTCAATCTCGCGCGTGCGGTCCACGCCATTGTTCAGCTCGGCGATGCGGCGGGCGTCTATGTCGAGCCCCCAGCACGCGTGACTGCGCGCTATCGCGACTGCCAAAGGCAGGCCGACATAGCCAAGCCCAACGACGATTATGGTTGGTGACAATGCGCTCACTTCGCCCCGCTCTTGAGTTGCTGCCCCAATGATGAGGCGACTTGGCTATAGCGCCCACTCCTTTTTTCAGCGTTAACGCACCGCCATGGTCAATGGGTGTTACAACTGGTCGACTATCGCCTTTACCTCCTGCGCTCGGTCGCGCGGGATGATGAGGATGTCGTCACCATACGCGATGACGATGAGGTCGGTTATGCCAAGCATCGCCACGCGCTTGCCACCGCCTGCGCGAACCAGATTGCCGCTGGCGTCAACAGTGATGACATTGCCGATGGTCACATTTTCGGCGCTGTCTTTGACGCCCAAATCATATAGCGCGCTCCAGCTACCAACATCGGACCATCCCGGGTCGACCGGCGCGACGACGATGTCATCGGCCTTTTCCATCACCGCACAATCAATAGACTGCGCGGGACTGGCAAGGAAGGCTGCGCTGTCGGGGTGGATGCGCACACCATCGCGGCGCGGGGCCGCCATGGCCTTGTTGCACGCTGCGGCAATGGCGGGGGCATGGGCGGCCAGTTCGGCAAGGTAACGGTCGGCGCGCATCAGGAATATGCCTGCGTTCCACAGGTAATTGCCGGCACTCAACATCGCTTCGGCCACGGCGCGCTCAGGCTTTTCGACAAAGCGTATGACTGTTTGCACACCCGGCGCTTTAGCGCGCATTGCCCCAGCGGCGATATAGCCATAGCCTGTTTCTGGGCCAGACGGTTCGATACCGAATGTGGCGAGCGCGCCTTGTGCGACCGCCACTGACGCGGCGTCTATGGCGCACAGGAATGCACGGACATCGGTCATCACATGGTCCGATGGCATGACCAGCAGCTGCATGTCGTCTCCGCCAGCAGCCATGGCTGCTAGGGCAATGGCAGGCGCGGTGTTGCGCGCCGCTGGCTCGACGATGATCGTCGCGTCGGTGATGCCAGCTGCGGCAAGGTCTGCCTCGACGTGGCTCACATGCCCCGGGCCGCACACGACCATCGGCGCGGCAAAGCGGGAACGGTCGGCAGCGCGATCGAGCGTAAGTCGGAACATGCTATGCTCGCCCGTCAGAGGCAGGAACTGCTTGGGCGTTTCGGGTGTGGACATCGGCCACAGCCGCGTCCCTGATCCGCCGGACAAGATGACAGGTGTGATTTTGTGGGTCATGCGGGCCACGCAATGAGGGCGGACGCACCTGCTTGCAAGTCGAGAGTGGCAAGTGTCTCTATGATGGCACATTCGCCGAGGCTGAGTGCTTCGCTGTCCACCGCACAACCATGCCCGAGCGGGACGATGGTATAGCGGCCTTGGTCAGCGGGCAGGGTGCCATGGTCAATCGGACCGACCGCATGGATAAGATTGAAATAGGGCCCGGAGACAAGGCGCTGAGTCACTTTGCCTGCAACATGCGTATTGCGTGGATCGTCATGCGGCGCGGTCCGCGCCACCGCCAGTCCTTCGTCCAGATGCAGCTCGCGCGGGACTCCCTTATCCAAGCGGCCATAGTCATAGAGGCGGTAGGTGCAATCGACATTCTGTTGCACCTCGACGACCATTAGCCCCGCCCCAATCGCGTGGATGGTCCCGGCGGCATTATAGACAAAATCGCCAACGCTTGCGCACCGCCAGTCGATCAACGCCTCGATGCTGCCATCGAGTGCGGCGGCGCGCAGGGCGTCGGTGGAAGACGCGGCCTTTAGGCCTACGCCCAACTCGGCATCAGGCTCGGCGTCCAGCACCAGCCAGCATTCTTCTTTGCCGCGCGAAAAACCCGCCGCCCTTGCAGCCATATCATCAGGATGAACCTGTATCGACAGGCGCTCTGATGTGAACAGCAATTTGACCATCAGCGGCGCGGCATCGCCCACCGGATCTTCGAACCAGATTTCACCGATGCGGCGGCCGCCAAAATCACCAAAGCTGAGCGGAATGTCGGTCCGGCCCCATGGCTTTTCGACGATACGTGTGGGGAGTTTCATCATTGGCTTGTAGCGAAGAATAGGCCGCCTGTCGAACCGCCGGATCAGCCGATTAGGCCGCCCGGCGCAGCTGTTTTCCCGGCTCGCTCCCAAAGGCTGGTTTCGGCTGGTCGGGCCACAGGCCGCGTGTGTCATAGACCAGCTTGTCCGCACGCTCTTCTAATGGGATGGAACGGAACAGGTCATGGTCGACCAGAACGATTAGCATGTCGCACTGCGCCAATGCATCATCAAGCTCAACCAACGCCGCGCCTGTGCCGACAAACTCCATTGGGAGAGCAGGGGCGTAAGGTTCCACGATTTGGATCCGTTCCCCAAAATGGCGCGCTAGCGCGGCGGATACGATGACTGCCGGACTTTCGCGAAAATCATCGATGTTCGGTTTGAACGCAAGGCCAAGGCAGGCGATGGTTTGCACGCCGCTTTCCTCGATCATCCGGATAGCGCGACCAATGACAAAGTCGGTCTTTGCCTCGTTCACTTCTCGTGCGGTGCGGATGATATGTGCGGTTTCGGGGTCACCAGCAACGAGGAACCATGGATCGACCGCGATACAATGGCCGCCGACACCGGGGCCTGGCTGGAGAATGCTGACGCGCGGGTGGCGATTGGCCAGCGCGATCACTTCCCACACATCAATGCCCATATTGTCGGCGATCATCGACAATTCATTGGCAAAGGCGATGTTGACGTCGCGGTAGCTGTTCTCGACCAGCTTGACCATTTCGGCGGCGCGCGCGGTGGTGGTCAGGCAGGCACCGCGCACGAACTGGCGGTAAAAGGCCATGGCTTTGCGCGCGCAACGCGGGGTAATGCCGCCAATGACGCGGTCGTTATCGACCAGTTCGATCAATATGCGGCCCGGCAAAACGCGCTCCGGGCAATAGGATATGTAAAGGTCGGGCGTGCCAGTGCAATGTCCGGGAACCTTGAGGTCGGGACGCGCCGCTGCAATGAGCGCCGCGACTTGTTCGGTCGTGCCGACGGGCGATGTTGATTCAAGGATGACGAGATCGCCTGCTTTGAGCACGGGTGCTATCGTCTGCGCCGCTGATAACACATAGCTGATGTCGGGCGCATGCTCTTCGCGAATCGGCGTTGGCACTGCGATGACAAATGTGTCGGCGACTTCGGGGGTTGTGGATGCGCTGAGCAGGCCGCGACTGACGACGCCCTGCACCAACCCATGTAAGTCAACTTCCTCGATATGGACACGGCCTTCATTGACGGTATCGACAACATGTTGACTGACATCGATGCCAAGCACCGACGCGCCGGCACGCGCGATAATCGCGGCGGTGGGCAGGCCAATATAGCCGAGGCCAACAACGACGACCTTTTGCTGTTTATCGATGGGCACCGGCGATGATCCTTGCAATTTTTTGGGCGGCGGTGCCATCCCCATAGGGGTTGTGCGCCCGCGCCATGGCTGAATATGCACTCTTATCGTCTAGCAAGGTGAATATTCCGGAAACAATATCTTCTTCATCTGTGCCAACCAGTCGCGCGGTGCCTGCGGCGATGCCTTCGGGACGTTCGGTGGTGTCACGCATGACGAGCACGGGCTTGCCCAAACTTGGCGCTTCTTCCTGCACCCCGCCGCTGTCGGTCAGCACCAACTCGCTCATCGCCATCAACCGGACGAAGTGCGGGTAGTCAAGTGGTTCGATGAGCGCGACATCGGGGTGGTCGCCGAGCATCGCCTCCATCATCGGTCGGACCTGCGGATTAGGATGCACCGGAAAGAGGACGGCGGTATCGGGGCGGTCGGCGATACGGCGGATGGCGCGCGCGATGTTCGCCATTCCCTCGCCAAAGTTTTCGCGGCGGTGGCTGGTGACGGCAATGATGCGTTTGCCCGCAAAGCGCGCGGCGAGCGGGTCGAGGCCAGCCGCGAGAGTGGGGTTGGCGTCTATCCGAGCACGGGTAGCGAGCAGCGCGTCGATGACGGTGTTGCCTGTCACATGGATTGCAGCGTCAGGCACATTTTCGGCACGCAAGGCCGCAGCCGCGGCTTCGGTTGGTGCGAAATGCATATCGGCAATGGCACCCGTTACCTTGCGGTTCACTTCCTCGGGCCAAGGTGAATAGATATTACCGCTGCGCAGACCTGCCTCGACATGGCCGACAGGGATTTTGCGGAAATAGGCGGAAAGAGTAGCCATCATCGTCGTCAGCGTATCGCCATGCACCAGAATGCGTGCAGGCTGTTCGCGATCGAGCACCGCGCCAAAATCGCTAAGTATCCGCGCCGATAGCGCGTCGAGCGATTGCCCCGCCGTCATCAAATCAAGATCAATGTCGGGAGTGATGCCTGCAATGTCGAGCACCTGATCGAGCAGCCCGCGATGCTGTGCTGTCACCGCAACGCGCGTCTCCAGCGTTGGGATCGCACGCAGCGCGTGAACGAGCGGGAACATCTTTATCGCCTCCGGCCGGGTGCCAAAGACGACGAGGATGCGGGGGCGTTTTGAAACGGTCATGCGCGCGCAGTATCGCATAGCAATGAATCTTGCGTCAACGCGGTTGCCGTTTTGTGATAACCGCAATATGCGCCTGACAATGAAGAACCAGTTGTTCTAACGCAATACCGACAGCATTCGACGCCGTATTGCACTTATGTTGCAGCGCACATAATCTATTGACGCTTAGGCTGGGCGATGCGAGGGGGGCCGCGCTTCGTTGCGTAAACTCAAGTATCCGTAAGGAAAAACTTCCCTCAATGATTATCCTCGGACTCAACGCATTTCATGGAGATAGCTCGGCCTGCCTATTGCGCGATGGCGTGCTGATCGCGGCAGTCGAAGAAGAACGCTTTCGCCGCCTGAAACATTGGGCGGGCTTTCCTTCGCAGTCGATTGCTTACTGCCTTGAAGCGGCTGGTGTGACGCTCTCGGACGTCGGCATCATTGCGACCAATCAAGACAGCAGCGCACATTTTTGGAAGAAAGTCGCCTATGTTGCGACCAATCGACCGAACCTTAGCTTGATAAAGGATCGACTGGCCAACCGTAGCAAGCGCAAGTCGATCGGTGACTATCTGGTTGAAGCATTTCCTCAGCAGCGGTTCACAGGCGAATATGCGGCCGTCGAACATCATGTCGCACACATGTCGTCGGCCTTTCACGTCTCTCCGTTCAAAGAAGCCAGCGTTGTTTCTGTCGATGGCTTTGGCGATTTTTCGTCTGCAGCGTGGGGACTGGGGCAAGGCACGCAGATTAGCGGCGAAGGCCGGGTCTATTTCCCGCATTCGCTGGGCATATTCTATCAAGCTATCACCCAATATCTGGGTTTCCCGCACTATGGTGACGAATATAAAGTGATGGGCCTAGCTCCCTATGGCCAGTCCACCGAAATTGACAAGATGCGACAGATTGTGAAGTTGGAGAGCGATGGCGGCTTTTCGCTCGATACGCGCTATTTTCGCCATCATAGGGAAGGCGTCGCCTATAGCTGGGATGATGGCTGTCCGGTGGTCGGCGATCTGTTTTCGGATGCGCTCGAAGGATTGCTGGGGCCACGCCGCGCCAAGGACGAACCGCTCACCGCCTATCACCACGCGCTCGCTCGCTCGGCACAGGCGATGTATGAAGAAGCGTTCTTCCACCTGCTCAATAGTTTGCACGAGCGCCACAAAGTGGACGCGATCACCATCGCGGGCGGTTGCGGTGCCAATAGCGTTGCCAATGGCAAGGTGCGCCGCAACACCCCCTATGATAAAGTCTATGTCCAGTCGGCAGCGGGGGATGCGGGCGGCGCCATCGGCGCGGCCTTTTCCGCGTGGCACAGCCGTGGGGGGCCGCGCGGCTTTGTTATGGATCACGCCTATTGGGGGCCGGAGGCGAGCGCGGCAGAGATTGACGCGTTGCTCGCGAGCCGCGCCGATGATCTGACCGCCGCTGGTTGCACAATTGAACGCTATGACGCGGTTGAGCCATTGGTCGCCGCGACCGCTCAGGCCGTGTCCGAAGGCAAAGTGATTGGCTGGTTCCAAGGGCGGATGGAGTGGGGCCCGCGCGCGCTCGGCAATCGCTCGATTATCGGCGATCCGCGCCGCGCAGACATGAAAGACATTCTCAACCTCAAAATCAAGCGGCGTGAGAGTTTCCGTCCCTTTGCACCATCCATCCTCAAGGAGCATACAGGTGAGTGGTTCGAGGAGATTGACGATGTCCCCTTCATGATGCAGGTATTTCAGATCCGCGAAGAAAAACGCGCCCAAATCCCCGCAGTCACCCATGTCGATGGATCGGGACGGCTACAGACCGTCGATGCGAGCACCAACCCGCGCTATGCTGCGCTGATCGAGGCGTTTAACGCGATTACCGGGGTGCCGATGGTGCTCAACACCTCGTTCAACGAGAATGAGCCTGTCGTGTGCCGCGTGGCTGAAGCGCTCGATTGTTTCTTACGCACCAAGATGGATGTGCTGGTGTTGGGTGACGTGCTGATCCGGCGCAGCGGCGACTAATTTATGGCTGGGGGCATCGCCAAGGAATATCACTCGTCGCTGGGGATGCGTTGTTGGCCTTTGACGCTGACGCTATTACTGAGACCGCCGACATTTGATACGATTCGTCAATGCTCCGCATATTGGCGCTTAGGCAGACTCTAGCCCTCAGTTTATTAGAAAATTGGAAATCTCTTATGCTTTCTCTTGGTTTCAATTTTAGCACCCAGCACGATTCTTCGGCTGCGATTGCACGCGAAGGTATTGTCGAGTTTGCTATTGCTGAGGAAAGGTTGAGCAAAAAAAAGCACGATGGGGAGTTCCCTATTCTTGGCCTAAAGGCTGCCTTGTCACATGTAGGCGCGACGATGGCCGATGTTGATCAATTAGTACTGGGGTGGCAGACGGGCGGGCAGTTGATGCGCCATGATCTAGCCGACACCTTAATGCGCCGCACCCCGTTTCCACTTAGCGCCCTCCCAGGTAATTACCTGCGCCGTATCGTGCGCAACCGCGTGGATCGGGCAGAGCGTCAGCTTGATAGATATTTCGGCCCAAAACACCCTAAATTGCGCCGTATCGACCATCATTATGCACACGCGCTATCCGCCTATGTGCCATCGGGGATGGATGAGGCGACTGTCATTGTCCTTGACGGGCGCGGCGCGTGGGAGGCATCGAGCATTTGGCACGGCAAGGGCAACAAGCTGGAGCATGTCGAGACGGTCAACTGGCCCAACTCGCTCGGCCTATTCTACGCGACTTTTACTGGTTATCTTGGCTTTGAAAAATACCAAGACGAGTGGAAGATCATGGGCTTAGCGCCTTATGGCAAACCGGGGGTTGACCTTTCCCCATTCATCAGCTTTGGCGATGGTGGGTATAAAGTCAGGGCGGATATTTTGCTTACCCAAGCAAATGGCCGGGAATATGCAGGTGTCGAGCGCTATCTTGGACCAGCGAGAAATCCCGATGCTGAACTTAATCAACAGGACATGGATTTAGCTTGGGCCATACAGGACATGTGCGAGCGGGCGGAATGCGCATTTGTCGAACAAGCCATCAAACGCACCGGGTGCCGTAATTTGTGCATTGCAGGCGGGGTTGGCCTCAACTCCAAGGCGAACGGTCTATTTTTGCAGAAAGGCATTTTGGATCAAATATTTGTGCAACCCGCTGCGGGTGATGACGGCATAGCGCTGGGTGCAGCGCTTGCCCCATCCTTCGAAGCCGGCATTCGCGACATGCGGATGATGTCGCCTTATCTTGGGCCGTCATTCACCCGCGATCAGGTGCGTGCGGACCTCATCAAATTCAAATTGCCCTTTGAAGAAGTTGACGACATTGCACAGGCGACGGCGCAACTCTTGGCTGAAGGAGCATTGGTTGGTTGGTTCCAGGGGAGGGAAGAATTCGGCCCTCGTGCCCTTGGCTGTCGCTCCATCATTGCTGATCCGCGCTTTACCGAGAACAGGGATCGTGTGAATAATGCCGTGAAATTTCGTGAGGAATGGCGCCCTTTCGCACCCTCAGTCCTAGAGGAAGATTGCGAAGCGCTGTTCGAAAATTACCATGATAGCCCGTATATGATACTGACATTCCAAGCGAAACCCGCAGCGAGAGGGAAAATCGACGCCGCTATTCATGTTGATAATAGCGCACGCGTGCAGACGGTGCGGCGTGATAGGAACCCACTATATTATGATATGATCGCAGCATTTAAAAAATTGACTGGGGCACCAGCTGTGCTCAACACTAGCTTCAATCTCAAAGGTGAAGTGATCGTCAACACACCATTTGATGCGGTGCGAACATTTTACACATCGGGCCTTGATGCGCTTGTCATCGAAAATTTCATTGTCAGGAAGCAAACATGAGTGCCGAGGTCCGGACTCAAATATCATGGCGGTTTGTGGAGCAACCTGGGTTGCGAGCAAAAGAACACTTTTCGTGGGCAAATGCCCAGTCTGCTGATGCGCAGCAGCAAATAATCACCTAATCTATGGCGCGCGCCAATCATATCACTGTCCCCGCGCGCCGCTGGGCAGGTATGGCTGCGGCCTATTTCCTCTCCAGCGGAGCGGTGCAGCTGCTCGGCGCGATATCGACATTCATCTATGTGCGGATGCTCGACACCGACAATTATGCGCTGCTTGCATTGTGCCTGACGACGATGGCGTTCATCGCGCTCTCCACGGATCTTGGGCTCACTGGATCGCTTAATTATTTCAAGCGCCGCTCGCTCCAGCAGGGCAGCGATTTTGGCCGCTATGTTGCGCTGATTCAGCGGATGCGACTGACCCTGTTTCCGATTGCGGCGGTTATCGCCATCGGTACACTGATTTTCATGGTTGCGCATCGCGGCGATTTGAACCTCGATGTGGGTCTGACGCTCGCTGCTTTGGTGGTGGTGGCCTATATCCAACTCAACCTGTCGGTGCGCCAAGCAGTTCTGCGGATAGAGGGATTTCAGAACGCGACCTATTTTGCCGATGTGACGGCGGCGGGCCTGCGAGCGATAACCGCTGTGACGCTGTTGCTGTTCGCAGTGCGACTGACTTCACCGGTGATGGGAGCGATTGCGCTATCCTCTGCCGTAGCCTTGGCCTTACTGAATTGGCACTATCCAGCTGCACCACAGGTCTCCGCCGCCGAAGATAAAGCGGGCCGCACAGAGGTGCTGCACTATATATTGCCCACCACTCCCGCCGTTCTGCTGTTCGCGATGCAGGATCTTGTGATTTACGCCATTGTGTGGATGGCGACAGGCGCAGGGCTGGTGGCCAATATTTTTGCACTAGGCCGCATTAGCGCGCTGATAGCCGTGGTCGGCGGGATTGTTCCGGTGGTCGTGATGCCGCGGATCGCCAATATGGTACATGGTGGCACCGTATTGCGGCGCGGCTATGCTGTAACGGCCGCGATAGCGGTATTTTTTGCTGCCTGCGGGGTCGCGGTAGCGCTGTTCCCCGACTATGCGCTGTTGCTGATTGGTGAACGCTACGCGCATCTTCAGCATGAATTGTTGCTCAGTTTTGCCATCTCCAGCTTGTGCGTGCTGGCCGGCAGCATCGGCCAGCTTAATCGTGCGATGGGCTGGGTGCGCGGCGAACCTTGGGCGGCAGCGATCCAACTCACGCTTTTGTTGGCCCTGTTCAGCACGCAATCCATTGCCACCACCGCCGATGTGCTGGGGTTGTGGCTGATTGTCACGACGGTTTACTTTGCATTGTTGCTCGCTACGACACTGATCGGCATGATGAAACCGCAATTACTGACGAGCCAGAGGCACTAGGATGACCGGGAGCACCACTTCCATTTCGGCCTTTTCTTCCGCTTGACCAGACGGCTGGAAATTTTCGCATCATTTCAACCTAATCGAGTGGATCGTTCCCCATCCCCCGCATATTGATCTTTACGGTGGCATATTTATTGTGAGTAAAGTCAATGAAGCATAATTGATGCACCTACTTTAAGCAGTTTTTGAAAAGATATTGAACATGAAACAGCCTTTAATTCTAAAGTGGTTGCCAAATTATCTTCGTTCTATCGTATATTCACGTTTCTATTCAAAACGTCACGCGCATTGGTTGCGCCTCTTTGATAGCGCGCCGCTCACCTATGCCGTCGGTATCCGGATGTATGGGCTCATCCCTGGGGATATTATTTCAGGGCATATAGCGTTCAATGGTTTTTATGAACCTCAATTATCCCAAAAAATCATTAAACTCGCCGCACGCGGGGGGCTTCTTGTCGACGTTGGTGCAAACATGGGATATTTTTCCTTTTTATGGGCAGCGGGCTCTCAGGATAATAAAATTATTGCGTTGGAAGCGTCGCCAAAGGTAGCTTCTGTCATGAGGAATAATATAGAAAATAATGGATTGTCAGATCGGATTACACTATTTGAAAAAGCTGCACTTGACTGCGCCGGAACAGTTAAATTTGATGTTGGCCCGTCGAGCCAGACCGGCTGGGGCGGGGTTGCGCCGGATGGTTCACAGGGCATTGAGGTGGAGGCGGTAAGGCTTGATAGTCTCCTAAAAGGGCAAGATATTGCTGTACTGAAAATTGATGTAGAAGGCGCCGATGAATTGGTCTTGCGGGGGTGTGAAGAGTTGCTTCGATCTGGTCAGATTGCCACTATATTCTTTGAGGAGAATGTTACACGCAAGCAAGAGCTTGGCGTAAAATCAGGCGATATCAAAAAATGGCTTGCGGATTTTGGTTACAATGTTCGACCATTCAATAGAGAATGCACTGAATGGGTTGCAACGATTTCTTCGGTCGACCTTTGAACAGCGCGGGCACAAGTGCATGACTCGCGCTGAGGACCAAGCCGCGCCATCGGACGGCCCAGATCCATGGACCGCCTACGCATCGCTTTTCGCGGGGCTGACTCTGGCTATCTTCCTGTTGTTCGTCGCCAAGGACCGCTGGCTGATCAATCTGCAAGAGGCGGCCTACGGGTTGGAAACAGCGGCCTATCGTGGCGCGGGTACGAATCTGTGCGAGGGAGCCAAGACCCACGGTCGCTGCGTGGCGGCCTATCGCGCGGCGGGCAATGGGCGCTCTGTGTTGTGGCTGGGCAACTCGCAACTCGCGGCGGTTAACCGCATTCAGCCCAGCGACCGAAATGCCCCCGCGTTGTTGCATGAGCGACTAGCTGCGCGCGGACGCTATCTGGTCACCTATGCGGTCCCCAATGCCAACCTTGCTGAGCATATTTTGACGATAGAGGCTGTCATTCCAGTTTATCATCCCGATGTCGTTATATTGCCTGTCTGTTATGACGACATCCGCGAATTGGGGGTGCGCGCCGACGTGGCCGATCTGATCGACCAGCCTGGTTTGCGTGCACGGCTTGGCGCGAGTGGCTATGGGCGACAGGTTTTGGCTGCGGCGGGCATGCCGACAGACGGCGGCAGCGCAGCGGCCAAGGACGACCCGCGCTCTGTCCGGCCAAAGGTTGAGGCGGCGCTGGTCGGTGCCTTGGAAGAGCATTCGGACCTGTGGGCACAGAGGGACTCGATGCGCGGGATGCTCGGCTTTGCCATCCACATATTGCGCAACAAGATGCTCGGAATCAATTCGCAGACAAAGCGCGCGGTTGACCCGACACTCTACCACGAACGGATGACTATGTTGAACGGCTACCTAGCCGACTTACGGGCGCGTGGTGTGCGCGTATTGCTCTATGTCCCGCCCTATCGCCAGAATGTCTCTGGCCCCTATGTCGAGGGCGAATATGCGGCGTTCAAAAGTGAATTGGCAGCGATGGCGACGCGAAACGGGGTGGATTATGCAGATTTGGACGCCGTCGTTCCCGGCCCCGAATGGGGGATGGTGACCGACAGTCTGTTCGGTTTTCAAGAATATGATTTCATGCACTTCACGGGTTATGGGCACCGCCGCCTGGCCGCCTCGATAGACGCGCGGTTGCGGGTAATGAGTTTCTAATATGCTGTTTAATTCCGTTACGTATGTCTTTCTCTTCCTGCCACTTGTCGTCATCGCCTATTGGGCGTTGCATGGGCGCGCTCGGTTGGGGCTGCTGGTTGCGACTAGCATCATCTTTTACGGGTTTTGGCGCATAGAGTTCCTGCCGCTAATGTTCGCCAGCGCTATCATCGATTATTTTCTAGCAATTTCAATCGACAAGGCTGAAAATCCTCGAAAACGCAAACATCTATTGTGGCTAAGCTTAGCCTTCAATCTTGGTGTGCTAGGCTTTTTCAAATATCTCATTTTTTTCAAAGACACATTATGGTCGATAGCCGAATTGATGGGCTATTCGCCTGACGTCGTCACTCTCAACATCATCCTGCCGCTGGGGATCAGTTTCTACATTTTCCAGACGATGAGCTACACCGTTGATGTCTATCGCCGCGACATCAAACCCGAGCGCAATATGCTGGTCTATCTCAGTTTTGTGACCTTCTTTCCGCATCTGGTGGCGGGGCCAATCATGCGCCCGCACGTGCTGATGCCGCAATTGCGTGAGCCCCCACCGTTCCGCTGGCGCAACATGCGTATCGGGGTTGAAAGGATATTGGCGGGACTGTTCCTCAAAGTGGTGCTGGCCGACACGGTGGCGGATTTCGTCAACACTGGGTTCGACCAACCGATTGCTAATCTGACCGCGGTTGACAGCTGGACACTGGCGTTTCTGTTCGGTTTCCAGATCTTCTTTGATTTTGCGGGTTATAGTATGATCGCGATAGGCTCTGCCCTGATGCTCAGCATCTTTGTCCCCGAAAACTTCAACTGGCCTTATATGGCAACCAGCCCGCGTGAGTTCTGGAAACGCTGGCATATTTCGCTGTCAACGTGGATCCGCGACTATCTCTATGTGCCGATCATGGGCACCTATAAAGCGCAGGGAACGGGTGCGTGGGATACATTCAAGGAAGAGAGCGAGACGCGCTCAGCGTGGAAACGCACTTACGCGCTGTTCCTCACTTGGTCGATCATGGGGCTGTGGCACGGGGCTAATTGGACCTTTGCTTTGTGGGGTATTTACCACGCGATTTTGATTTATGCGCACCGCATCCTTTCACCCCTGTTCCAGTGGCGGGGCAGGAGCATGCCTAGCTGGATGGCATGGGGCATAGCGTTGCCGTTCATGATGGCGGGGTGGATACCGTTTCGTGCAACAACGCTTGCCGACACCTTCACGATGTGGAGCAAAATGGCCATGCCACTGGGGCATATGGGCCGCAGCTTAGCGCCCAACAGCTATATCCTTGCGGCAGCATTGCTGTTCGGCACCGTCGTACTGTGGTGCGCGCGCGAAGTATTGGCACCGAGCCTTAACCCGCGTTCACCCGTGCTGGCGGTCGCACGAACACTCACTTTCACTATTTTGTTTGCGGTGGTGTTTGTGATGCTGCAATCACGCAGTCAGTTCATCTACTTTCAGTTTTAGCGCATGATGACATAGCCCACTAGCCGAATCGCACGGCGTCGCTATGGTGTCGGCGATGGCTCACGCTCCCTTTGTCCCTTTGCGCATATTTTCGAGCTACACGATGCTCGAAGGGGCATTTGAGCCAAAGGCGATTGCCTATGCGGCAAAACAAAACGGGTTTCCGGCCGTGGCGATTTGTGACCGCAACGGGCTGTATGCCGCGATGCAATTTTCTGACGCCTGTTTCGCTGAGGGTGTGCAGCCCATCATTGGCGCGTTGCTCAGCGTCGCACGCCCCGGGTGCGATGCGGCGCGCCCGATCATAGACTGGTTGGCGCTGTATGCGCAGGACGATAGCGGCTATGCCAATCTTTGCCAGCTGGTCAGCATGGCGCATTTGTCGCCTGAAAACGGTTTGGACCCGCATGTCAGCTTTGCCCAACTTTCTGATTTTAACAGCGGATTGATCTGCCTGACGGCGGGCGGCGAAGGCGCGTCTGCGCGTCTGTTTGCCGAGGGGCAATTCCCTGCGGCTAATGCCTATATAGACCAGCTACAAAGCCTGTTTCCGCAGCGGCTCTATATCGAATTGGCGCGGCGAGGGAATGGGATCGAGCAAGCGGCAGAACCCGCGCTGATTGAACAGGCATTGGCCCGCGGTTTGCCATTGGTGGCGACCAATCCCTGCTGCTTTGCCGATGCTAGTTTCCACGCCGCGCATGATGCTTTGTTGTGCATCGCGCAGTCCACTTATGTTGAAAGCAATGATCGTCGCAAAAGCTGCCCAGAGGCGTGGCTAAAGCCCGCCGAGGTGATGGAAGATTTGTTCAGTGACATTCCTGAAGCATTGTCGAACACGATGGTTATCGCGCAGCGGTGCGCAGTGCGCGCGCCGGAACGAGACCCTATATTGCCGTCGATTGGCGGCAGCCGCGAAGATGAGGCCGCGCTTTTGCGCGCCGATGCCGAGGCTGGGCTGCTGCTTAGACTAGGTCGCTACAGCCCCGAAGCCAGCGATATGACGTTGCGCGCCGACTATGCGGATTATTTCGACCGATTGAACTTTGAAGCCGATGTTATCGTCAGCATGAACTTTCCCGGCTATTTTCTGATCGTTGCTGATTTCATTAAATGGGCAAAATCGCACGATATTCCGGTTGGGCCAGGGCGCGGCTCTGGTGCGGGATCGTTGGTTGCTTGGGCACTGACCATCACCGATCTGGATCCGATCAAACTGGGCCTGCTGTTCGAACGTTTCCTTAACCCCGAGCGCAAGTCGATGCCCGATTTCGACATTGATTTTTGTGAAACACGGCGCGGCGAAGTCATCCGCTATGTCCAGCAGAAATATGGGGCCGATACGGTCGCGCAAATCATCACTTTCGGGACGATGAAGGCACGCGCGGTGCTCAAGGATACCGGCCGTGTGCTCCAGATGGGCTATAATCAGGTGGATAGGCTGGCCAAGCTTATCCCCAACCTTGCCACCGACCCGTGGGATCTGGAGCGTGCACTGAACGGTATTTCCGAGCTGAACAAGGAATATAAACAACAAGACGGTGTGCGCCGCCTGTTCGACCTCGCGCGAAAGTTGGAGGGACTGCCCCGCCACAGTTCTACCCATGCAGCTGGTGTTGTTATCGGCGACAGGCCACTAGCGGAGCTGGTTCCGCTGTATCGTGACCCGCGTTCAGACATGCCCGTGACGCAGTTCGACATGAAATATGTCGAAGGGGCGGGTCTTGTTAAGTTCGACTTCCTTGGGCTTAAAACGCTGTCTGTATTGCACGAGGCCGTGCAGCTTTTGGCAACGCGCGGTGTGGTGGTAGACCTTGATACGATCGCTTGGGATGATTCGGCGGTTTATGATCTGTTGCAACGCGGCGAAACGGTGGGCGTGTTCCAGCTCGAATCCGAAGGTATGCGCCGCACGCTCGCGGCGGTAAAACCCACTGCATTTGGCGACATCATCGCTTTGGTCGCCCTGTACCGGCCTGGTCCGATGGACAATATACCCAGCTTTGGCGCGCGCAAAAATGGCCGAGAAAAAATTACGTGGCCGCATCCGTTGCTCGAATCCATCCTCACCGAGACCTATGGTATCTTTGTCTATCAGGAACAGGTGATGCAGGCCGCACAGATATTGGCCGGCTATTCGCTGGGCAGTGCCGATAAATTACGCCGCGCGATGGGGAAAAAAGATCAATCGGGAATGGATGCGGAGCGCGAAAATTTCATCCAAGGGTGCCTTGATGTCAACGGCATAGACAAGGCAAAGGCTGGTGCCTTGTTCGATTTGATCGACAAATTTGCCGGCTATGGTTTTAACAAAAGCCATGCTGCGGGCTATGCGTTACTGGCCTATCAGACGGCGTGGCTGAAGGCGCATTATCCGCATGAGTTTTTTGCGGCGTCGATGAGTTTTGACAACGACCAGACCGACAAATTGTCGATCTTTGTCGACGATATGCGGCGATTGGATGTGGCGGTTGCGCCGCCATGCATTAACAGGAGCGCCGCAAGCTTTTTGGTAGAGCCAAAGGGTGATGGCCTTTGCGTCCGCTATGGGCTGGGCGCGCTCAAAGGGGTTGGCGAAAAAGCGATGGGGAGCCTTGTTCACGAACGTGCGGATAATGGGATTTTCGCCTCGCTTGACGATTTTGCCGAACGCGTTGACCCGCGCTTGCTCAATCGCCGCCAAATGGAAGCACTGGCTTCGGCAGGAGCCTTTGATGGGCTAGAGGCCGACCGTGCCAGCGTATTTGCAGGAGCCGAAGTGGTGCTGGCGACGGCCAATATCGCCGCTGACGCGCGGGTTACCGGGCAAGGCGGCCTGTTCGGCGGTGATGTAGCGGCGATGCCAGCTGTGCAACTGCCGCGCGCTGAAACCTGGTCGATGGCCGAACAGATGACGCGCGAAAAGGACGCGTTCGGATTTTATTTCTCGGCGCATCCGGTGTCGCGCTACACCGCGCTGACCGAAAATTTGCGCGCGCGCAGCTATGGCGAATATGCCGCAAGCACGCCCGCGCCACCCGGAGAGCGTCGCGCCGGGGTGATGGCGGCACTCGTTGAGAGCGCGAAATGGCGCACATCGCAGCGCGGTAATCGTTACTTGCAATTGACGATGTCAGACCGAACCGGCCAGTTTCCGGCCAGCTGTTTCGATGAAGCCGCTTGTGCGATGCTAGAACAATTGGGCGAAGAAAGCGGCTGCGCACTATTGCAAGTCGAACTGGATTGGCGCGAGGGCGAAGAAGCGCCGCGCGTTGCTGTTCGTAGCGCGACGCCACTTGAACAGTTGATGACAACCAAGCCACTGTCGCTGGTCGTGACGATCGACCGCGAAGATCCATTAACGCAGATCGGGTGCCTGTTCGGCGACGATAATCAATGCGAAGGGCAAGGTGAGGTGATTGTCGCCATAGCGCCTATTGCCGAAGAGCCACCGTTGATCAAATTACGGATCGGCGGCAAATATCGGCTCGATCAAGAAGTTGTGCATAAAGTGGAGCGTCTGGTCGGGGTTACGCACGTCAGTCTGGTGATGCAAAAACAGGTGAATCGCGCAGTAAAATAAAAACTTGTTCGCGTGCCTTGGGAGGGGAGAAGATGATGCTATTTGGAGGGATGCAAAGCCAAGCGTTGGTTGTGACTGGCTTGATCGACCATGCGGCGCGCGAACATGGCACGCGCGAAATTGTGACATTGTGGGCCGATGGCCGCGAACAGCGCAGCAATTGGGCCGAAGTGCATGTGATGGCGCGCAAGATGGCGCAGGCGCTGCGACGTCAGGGCATGGCCAAGGGCGACCGCATAGCGACACTGGCGATGAACCATCTGCATCATCTGGTCAGCTGGTATGGCAGCGCAGGCATTGGCAGCGTCCTGCACACTGTCAATCCGCGCCTGTTTGATGAACAGATCGTCTATATCATCAACCATGCGGCGGACCGAATTTTGCTGTTTGACAAACAATTTCTGCCCATTGTCGAGCGGCTGCGGCCGCAGCTTAGCAGCGTCGAGCATTTCATCCTGTTCGATAGCGAAGGGGAGGGCGGATACACTGGGTTCAGCGAATGGATTGATCGTGAAGACGGACATTTCGCATGGGTGGATATGTCCGAAAACGACGCGTGCGGGCTATGCTATACCAGCGGCACCACGGGCAATCCCAAAGGCGTGCTGTATGAGCATCGCTCCAACGTGCTCCATGCCTATGCCGAGATGCAGCCCGACCTGATGGATTTATCGGCGCGGGCGGTGGTGCTACCCATTGTGCCAATGTTCCACGCCAATGCCTGGGGGCTGCCCTATGCCTGCGCAGCCTCTGGGGCAAAGATGGTCCTATCGGCGACCAATGACGCCGTGTCACTGTGGCGGTTGATCCGCAATGAAAAAGTCACGCACAGCGCGGGCGTGCCAACGGTGTGGTTGTCGATGTTCGCCGATATGGACGCCAATGGCGGCGATTATGGCAAGCTGAAGCTGGTCGTGATCGGCGGCTCTGCGGCCCCGCGCGCGATGATCGAGCGGTTGATGGGCGCGGGCATTCACGTCGCGCATGCGTGGGGGATGACCGAAACTTCGCCGATCGGGACCATCGGCGCGCGCCCGCATGATTGGGACGATATGAGCTTTGACGCGCAGGTTGATATGGTCTGTAAACAGGGACGCGTTCCGTTCGGGGTCGAACTGCGCACCGTCGATGATGATGGCAATAGCGTGCCGCGCGATGGCACAACCAGCGGCCAATTACAGGTGCGTGGGCCGTGGATTATCCAGCGCTATTTTGATGCGGAGCATGACGCGTGCGACGCTGATGGTTGGTTTGACACAGGCGATGTTGCTATTCTCCACCCCAATGGCGTGATGCAAATCACCGACCGCGCCAAAGATGTTATCAAATCGGGCGGCGAATGGATCAGCTCAATCGAGCTAGAAAACGCGGCAATTGGCTGTCCCGGCGTCGCCGAAGCGGCCGCCGTCGGCGTGCCGCACCCCAAATGGGACGAGCGCCCGATCCTGCTCGTCATCCGCAAACCGGACAGCAGCGTTACGGCCGATGAGATCACCGAATATCTGGTAAATCATGTTGCCAAATGGTGGCTGCCCGACGAGATTAAGTTCGTTGCGGCGTTACCGCATACAGCAACGGGAAAACTGCTGAAACGGCAGATACGCGACGAGTATAAGAACTATCGACTGGCGTCGCTGGGGTAGTTTTAGATCAAAGCAGTCGCATCTGCCCATCTAGCGTCGGCGGGACGAAGGAAGTGAGGTCGATGTCATATCCGCGATGGCCGAGGCCATAGATGCGGCACGCGCGGTTAAACCTCGTGCGGATGAGGTCGCCCCATATCCCTTGCCCATGCATGCGTTTGAAATAGCGCGGGTCATAATCGCGCCCGCCGCGCAAATCGCGGATGATGGCCATCACCTTGTTCGCGCGGTCGGGAAAATGGACGGCCAGCCATTCGCGGAACAGCACCGCCACTGCGTGCGGCAGGCGGATGATCGTATAGCCCGCACGGCACGCCCCCGCCGCCGCCGCTTCGGCGATGATATGTTCGATTTCATGGTCGGTGATGGCGGGAATGATCGGCGCGACATTGACCTGGGTTGGCACCCCCGCCGCCGACAGCGCCGCAATCGCCCCCAGCCGTTTGGCGGGGCGGGGCGCGCGCGGCTCCAGCTTTCGTGCCAATGCAGGGTCCAGCGTGGTGACCGATAGGATGACATGCACCAGACGCCGCCGCGCCATGTCGGCTAGCAAGTCAATGTCGCGGATGATGCGGTCCGACTTTGTAGTGATGAACAGCGGATGCCCTGTTTCGGCCAGCACTTCGATAATTTGCCGTGTCAGCCGCCAGTCGCGCTCAATCGGTTGATAGGGATCGGTATTGGTGCCGATGGCAATAGGGCGCATGACATAGGATGGCCGCGCCAGCTCTGCCCGCAACAATGTCGCCGCGTCGGGCTTGGCGAACAAATGCGTTTCAAAATCCAACCCAGGCGACAGATCGTATCGGGCGTGGCTGGGCCGCGCATAGCAGTAGATACAGCCATGTTCGCACCCCCGATACATGTTGATTGATTGTTCCAGCGGGATGTCGGGCGATGTGATGCGGTTGATGATGGTGCGGGCATGGTCAACGGTGACGGTGGTCCGCAGCTTTGGCGGCGCTCCGTCGATGTCCGCCCGTTCATCGAGCCAGTCGGGGTCGGGCGCGCGCTCGGTTAACCCGAACCGCAGCGGTGTGTGGTTGGACGGTGCACCCCGGCCCGGGGTCGAGTTCAGGCCGTTTGGAGGGAAGGGGGGCGCACCGTCCATGGCCTATAAGTAATGGCGTTAACAGAACATAGCAAGAACAATATGATGCTGAGGGGCTCATGTCGCTGTCACTGGCCTCAGCCCTCGCTTGTCAATCATCGCGCATATCGCCTTTGGTGCGGGAACGAGGCGGTGCGGCCAAAGCTCGCCAAAGTAGACAAAGTAGACACCAAGGAACGGCTCATTCCGGTGTTTTCTTTCTAAATCCTCCCCTTTCGGGGGAGGGGACCATCCAAGGCTTTAGCCGCCGGATATTGGAGGCGGCGGTGTGAGAACCAAGCCCTCTCCATCATGCTGCGTATGCCGCCTCTCCCGCTTCCCTACTTATTGGGGGGAGAGGATTTGCAGGTTTTTTGCCCTTCCCCCGTCATCCCGGCGTAGGCCGGGGCAAGTCTAGCGGGTTTTGGTTGACACTAAACAGGGGTTTGGTTTTTCAACAAATAGCAGTTCCGGTTGATAGAATGTACGGGGAAAACAACGGCGGCCTGCGCCTTACAGAGCTGTGGTATCAACGATACACACCTCAAGTTTCTACCATCATCTTTGCGAGGAATGGAATGACGGGCCGAAGGGACCGCAGGTCACCCAATCCAGAAGCGGTGGCATGGACTGGATTGCCGCGTCGGGCTGTCGCCCTCCTCGCAATGACGAAGAGACGCACTGGCACGGACGCACAGGCCGACAGCGAAATGGACTGGGGCAATTAGCAACATCATGCGCCGCTTATACCATGGCCAAATGCTTGTAGGAAAGCGCAGATCAAAGGGCGGGCGGTATGACTGCGCGATGCCATGATCGCTGGCCCGGGCCTAAACAGTATCGTGTCCCCAGAACTTCCGGGAAAGGAACGTAGGCGGATCATTGCTTTGATGGGCGAGATCATCACGGCCATGCGGGCGCGCGAAGGCGACGTTTAGCGGCAAGCTTATCTAACCTACCGCAAACAGATGCAGCATCGCCTTGCCGACTTTGCGGCTGGTGAGGAGGGTGGCATTAAGCGGTTGTGGAGCATCGCCATGCCCCGTCTCGGCGCTGATGATAGTGGCTTCATGCGTCCAGCCCTGTCCGATCAATCGGTCAATCAATGCGCCGCAATCAACCGTGCCATAGGGCGGGTCGAGGAAGATGAGGTCATAGGGCGCAGGTGGCGCGGGCGGGTGCTCCGCCGACCCCGCGCGCACTTGTGAGCCGGATACGCCCAGTGACGCCACATTGGCGCGGATCGCATCGAGCGCCGCGCGGTCTTGTTCGATAAACAGGCACGATGCCGCCCCGCGCGATAGCGCCTCCAGCCCCAGCGCGCCGCTGCCCGCAAATAAATCCGCCACCGCCAACCCGGTGAAGCCGCCCAAGCGGCTGGCCAGCATCGAAAACAGCGTTTCGCGGGCACGATCTGCGGTCGGCCGCGTCTGCCCACCCGCCGGTGCGGCGATGTTCCGCCCGCGATTCTGCCCTGCGATTATCCGCATGGCCTCAGCTCAGCTTTTGACGACGATATTTTGCATCATCTGTTCAATCTCGCCGGGCCGCGCCTCCTCAACCGCGCCAGCCGGCGCGCCGCCGAGCACGAACGGGCCATAACGGGTGCGGATGAGCCGCGACACTTGCAGTCCGAAATGTTCGAGGACGCGGCGGACTTCGCGGTTTTTGCCTTCGGTCAGGGTCAGTTCGATCCACTTGTTGCGCCCGGCGCTGCGTTCCAGATTGGCGTCGATGCGGCCATAGCGCACCCCCTCTATCGTCACGCCCTCGATCAATTCCTCAAGCTGCGCCTGGCTGATGTCGCCAAATGTGCGGGCGCGGTAACTGCGCTCCACCCCGTTGCTGGGCAATTCGAGCGTGCGTTTGAGCGCGCCGTCGTTGGTCAGCAGCAGCAATCCCTCGGTATTCAAATCGAGCCGTCCGACGGGCATCAGGCGTGGCAATCCGGCGGGCAGCACATCGTAAATGGTCTTGCGTCCGGTAAAGTCACGCTCTGCGGTCAACACGCCTGTGGGTTTATGAAACAGGAATATCCGCGCCGCATCGGTCTGTGCTACTTCCTTGTCATCGACGCTAACGCCGTCAAGGTTGGCGAGCAACGTCGCGGGCGTGGTAATCACCTCTCCGTTCAATTTGATCCGGCCATCGGCGATCATCCGTTCAATCTCGCGGCGCGACGCGGTTCCGGCGCGTGCGAGCAGCTTGGCGATGCGGTGCAGGCCGTCCTCGCGTGCGCTGGCAATGACGACATGCGGTTTAGGCGCTTCTTTGCGGACGGGCTTGCGGTCCGGACGCGGAGACTTTGCGGGCGGGAGCGGGGCCTTTGCCACAGTTTTGGGAGCAGGGCGCACTGTCTTTTCGGCCTCACGCCCCTCAGGCCCCGGCGCTTGCCGCACTAATCCAGCACGCCGCGCCGCGCGATTGCTACCGCTTGGCGGCCCTTTTGGCGGCGATGATGGGCGGCGCTGTGTCAAAATATTGGTCCTATGGGTGATGGAATGGCGCCTATGCCCTAAACGGTTCGCTTATGGTAGGGGTGTAACGAAGCGCCGCTGTGGAACGAACTGTAGATCATGAAGCGATTGCTGTTCCTGTTTGCAAGTATCGTTGCCGTCGCTGTGACGCTGTTTGCGTTCAGCAGCACCAACGGTCAAGTTCGCCAGCCGCAATCGCGCCCCCCTCTATCGCGCCTGCCAGTCAATCTTGGTGGGCCTGTTCTCGTTGAATTGTTCACCAGCCAGGGCTGCTCATCCTGTCCACCCGCCGACGCGGTGCTGGCGGGACTGGCGGGCAGGCCGGACGTCGTCGCCATCAGCCGCCACGTCACCTATTGGGACAGGCTTGACTGGCGCGACACGTTGGGCAGCGCGGCCAACACCGCCTTGCAACGCGCCTATGCTGCGCGCGGGGTTGCGGGCGGAGAGGTTTATACGCCGCAAGCCGTGGTCAATGGTCGCATCGGATTGGTCGGATCGCACGCCGCTGCGCTGAGCGAGGCGATTGCCGCATCGCGGAGCGTAAATCCTATTGTGCTGAACTTTGCCGGGGGTCGGGTGTCGGCAACGCGCGCAGCCCCGAATGCCGAGCTGCGCTTTGTCGCCATCGCCAGCCGCCGCGATGTCCGCATCGGTGCAGGCGAGAATGGCGGGCGGCGCATCGCCTATCACAATGTCGTGCTGGCGGAGCAACGCGTAGCGTGCGGTGTGGGCGCGCCGTGCAGCGCTGATATTCCAGCGGCATTGCGCGCAGCCTCCGGCGCTGATCGCTTTGCCGTGGTGTTGCAACGGCCCGGCGGCGGCGCGGTGCTCGCGGCGCGGTGGTTGCCAACATCCTAGGGGCGCTACCTAAGGGCTAGCCATTCGCACAAAACCCGTTACCAATCGGCAAAACAGATTGGGAGGGGTCCGGATGTCGGTTGATCTGATCAGATTCAACATTTTTGTTGCGGTGCTGGGTGCGCTGGTGTTCGCCGCTTTTTTCTTCAAACCGTTTCGCCCCTATAGACGAAAAGCACCGCTGGTGGCGTTTTTGCTTGGTGTGTCGAGCGGTTTTCCGCTCACCCTGCTGGTAGCGACGATGACATTCTGGCTGGCCAAGATGGGGATAGACACCGCGACCATTGGCCTCGCGGTGATGGTCGGCATTCCCTATACTATCAAGTTCCTCTGGGCTCCGCTGCTCGATAAACTGCCTCTGCCGTTCATGACCGCGCGGTTCGGGCAACGGCGCGGATGGTTGTTCGTCATACAGGCGCTGTTGGTTATTGCCATTTGGCAATTGGGGGCCAGCAACCCACAGCCCGGTCACTTGGGATCGTTCTTTGTCTGGGCGCTGGTTACCGCCTTCCTTTCGGCGTCGCAGGACATTGTCATCGACGCCTATCGTATCGAAATCCTTGAAGACGAGGAGTTTGCGCACGGCACTGCGGCTAACCAGTTCGGTTATCGCACAGGTAATTTGATTGCGGGTGCTGGCACAATCTATCTGGCATCCGCCGAAGGGTTGGGGCTGGGCTGGGCGATGGCGTACGGGCTGACCGCGCTGTGCGTCATTCCCGCGATCTTCGGCGCCTTTGTCATCGGTCCGGGCACTTTCGTCGATCGCTATGCCGATGCAAAGGGTATGAGCGCGCGCCAGTGGCTGCGCGAAACCGTGGTCAACCCGTTCCGCGAATTTTTGTCCCGGCACGGCGCCTTTCTGATTCTCGGCTTTGTCCTGTTGTACAAGGTTGGCGATGCGATGGGGCAGGTGATGCTGGCGCCGATGATCGTTGATCTGGGCTTTGCCGATCTCGAATATATCTCGGCGAACAAGCTGTGGGGTTATGCGGCGCTGATTATCGGCTCGGCGATTGGCGCGCCGTTCCTTCTGTGGCTCGGCATGGGCCGCGCGCTGCTTATTTCGGGGATGGCGATGATGCTGTCCAACGTCATGTTCATGATCCTGGCTGCCACGGGCAATAATTACTGGATGATGGTCGCGGCGATCGTAACCGAAAATATCACCAGCGGTATCGGCCTCACCGTGTTCGCCACCTATCTCTCCGGCCTGTCCAGCATCGCTTATACCGCGACGCAATTTGCGCTGCTGTCCTCGTTTGCCGGGGTCGGACGCACCTTCATGGCTGGGCCAGCGGGGCTGATTGCCGCCAAGGTTGGCTGGGTCGCGTTCTGGGGCTTTACCGTGGTCGCAGCGATTCCGGGGATGCTTCTGCTATGGCTGTTGTGGAGCAAGGGCTATGTCGTCGAGGGCATCCGCCAGACCGGCACCGGCGACGCGGCGACCCTCAAGGAACCGGTCGGTGCGGTGCGGATCATCGGTATGTTCATTGCAGTGGCTGGCCTCGTTGGCTTGCTGTTGTCGCAGCCGCTAGAATGGGCCAACCACATCACCGCGATATGTGCTGCAATAGTCGTCGGCGGCGGTCTGATAGCCTGGATCGGTAAGCCAGCTAAAACCGCCTAATCCACCGCCTGTCCGTTGGCGCACAGCACTTCGCCCGCCAGATAGAGTGAGCCAGCGATCAGCACGGGTATTATGCCCATATCGTCGGGCATATCGGCGGCCATGGCGATGGCGCTGCGGATGTCGCTTGCGGTCGCGGCAGGTATCCCGCGTGCCTCCGCTAGCGCAGCCAATGATTGTGGCGTGTGATGTTCGTGTCCCGCTATTGGCACCGCAATCATCCCGGCGATGCACGGGGCCATGGCGTCGAGCCAGCGCGGTGCATCCTTGTTCGCCATCATCCCGATGATCAGCAAATAACGCGTATGCCCCGACAAATGGCTCACCAGCGCTTCGGCAGCGGCGACATTATGCCCGCCGTCAAGCAGCACTATGCGATTGCCGAGCCGCGCCGTGAGCGGCCCTAGCGCTAAGCGTTGCAATCGTGCGGGCCAGACGGCGCGAGCAGGCGCAATTTCGATAGATTCTGGGCGAATGGGCAGCATTTGCTGTGCCAGAAGCATGGTGATGGCGAGCGCGGCGTTGGCCTGTTGATGCGGACCGGCGAGAGCAGGCAACCCGGCATCGACCGAACGGTCGCCAAACACGATGCGCAAGCTGTTTTCGATCCGCATATAGTGCCAATCGGAGCCTTCGCGAAGGACGGTGGCGTCGGCGGCGTGCGCGGTTTCGGCTATCGCTTCGCGGATTGCTAGCGGATAAGCCATCGTCACCAGCGGCCGCCCGGGCTTGGCAATCCCCGCCTTTTCACGCGCAATCTGGACAGGATCGCTGCCCAGAAATGCCTCATGATCGACGCTGAGCTGGGCGATGCCACACACGGCGGGGACGGGAATGACATTGGTAGCGTCGAGCCGCCCGCCAAGGCCGACCTCGATAATCGCGGCGTCGGCGAGGTGTTCGGCAAAGGCCAGAAAGGCGGCGGCGGTTGTCGCCTCAAAGAAACTGGGGCCAATTGGTCCGGCAATGTCGAGCACGCGGGCCAGATAGTCGGCCAACATATCGTCGCCGATCAATGTGCCATTGATGCGAATGCGTTCGTTAAAGCGCACCAGATGCGGGCTGGTATAGCAATGAACCGTCTTGCCATCGGCCTCCATCGCCGCACGCAACACCGCGCACGTTGACCCTTTGCCATTGGTTCCCGCAACGTGAAAGACGGGCGGCAGGCGGCGTTCGGGGTTGCCAAGCCGATCGAGCAACGCGGTGATACGCTCCAGCCCCAATGTGTCGCGCCCCGGTGACAACAGGCTCAAACGGTCAAGCTGTGCCTGCACCCCTGCATGATCGGACCTTGCATGATCGGCCATGGATATGCCCCCTGCGCCCTTACGCCGCCTTTGCCGGGGCAAGATAGCCGATGACTTGCGCCAGTCGTTCGCGCAGATCCTTGCGGTGGGTCACCATATCAACCATCCCGTGGTCGAGCAGATATTCGGCGCGCTGGAACCCGTCGGGCAGTTTTTCGCGGATGGTCTGTTCGATCACCCGCTGTCCGGCAAAGCCGATGAGTGCGCCGGGTTCGGCGATATGCACATCGCCCAGCATCGCATAGCTGGCGGTGACACCGCCCGTTGTCGGGTCGGTCAGCACGACAATATAGGGCAGGGACGCGCGCCGAAGCCGCTGTAGCGCCACCGTACTACGCGGCATTTGCATCAGCGACAAAATGCCCTCCTGCATCCGTGCTCCGCCCGCAGCGGTAAAGGCTATAAACGCGCATTTGCGTTTCAACGCGTCCTCGGCTGCGGCAACGAATGCTTCGCCAACCGCCAGCCCCATTGATCCGCCCATGAAGGCGAAGTCTTGCACTGCGACCACCGCCGGCTGTCCGTCGATGTGGCCAAAGGCGGCTTGCAGCGCATCGCTATCCCCCGTTGTCGCGCGCGCAATTTTCAGGCGTTCGGTATATTTTTTCGAATCGCGGAACTTGAGGGGGTCTTCGGGAACTTTGGGCATCGGCAATATGGTGACGCTGCCGTCGTCAAACAGCTGCGCAAATCGCACCGTAGCGCCGATGCGGTCATGATGGTCACAGCGCGGACAGACGCACAGATTATCTTCCCACTCCTTGAGGAAGACAAGGTTGTGACAGCCTTTGCACTTGTGCCACAGATTATCCTCGCTCTCGCGCTTGGCGATGAAGGGGATGGAGTTGCGAACCCGGTTGAGCCAGCTCATGTTTGGGCCTCTCGTGCTGCGACAATATCGTGTTTGAGTGATGCCACATATTCGCGGACTGGGCCAGCGGCGTCCGCGCCATGCTGTGCTATCAATTCTACGATGGCAGAGCCAACGACGACGCCATCGGCGACGCGCGCGATAGCGGCGGCTTGTTCGGGCGTGCGGATGCCAAAGCCAACCGCAACGTGGAGGGTGGTTGCGGCTTTTAGGCGAGAGACGGCCTTAGCGATACTGTCCTGCGATGCCTGTTGCAGTCCAGTAATACCCGCGACCGAGACATAATAGAGGAAACCGCCAGCGCCATCGAGCACGGCGGGCAGACGCGCGGCATCGGTGGTCGGTGTAGCTAGGCGGATCAGCGCGACGTCCGCAGCGCGCAATGCGGGGCCGAGTGCACCGTCCTCCTCTGGCGGAATGTCGACACAGATGACACCATCGACCCCGGCGGCGACGCATTGGTCGGCAAACCATGCGCTCCCGCGCCGCACCATCGGGTTGGCATAGCCCATCAGGACAAGCGGGATGGCAGGGTGACGGTTACGAAACGCTGTCGCAATCGCGAAAATATTCGCCGTGGTGGTGCCGCCGCTCAGGCTGCGCAGATTGGCGGCCTGTATCGCCACGCCATCGGCCATCGGGTCGGTGAACGGCATGCCAAGCTCGATGACATCCGCCCCGCCAGCAACCAGCGCATCGAGAATGAAAGGCGTATCGGCGACGCTGGGGTNNCCGCCGTCACAAAGGTGATGAGCGCGGGGTGGGCTTTGGCGAAGGCGGAGGAAAGGCGGGTCACAGCTCCACCCCCAACGCTTCGGCAACGGTGAAAATATCCTTATCGCCGCGTCCGCACAGGTTGGCGAGGATGATGGTGTCGGTGGGAAGTGTCGGCGCGATTTTGGCGACGGCGGCGATGGCGTGGCTCGGCTCCAGCGCGGGAATGATCCCCTCTGTCCGGCACAGCATCTGAAACCCCGCCAGCGCTTCGCTGTCGGTGACGCTGGTATAATCGACGCGGCCAATGTCGCGCAGCCACGCATGTTCGGGGCCGATGCCGGGATAATCGAGGCCTGCGCTAATCGAATGCGCTTCGGTTATCTGGCCGTCCGCATCCTGGAGCAAATAGGTTTTATTGCCGTGCAGGATGCCAGGTGCGCCGCCAGCAAGCGACGCCGCATGTTCCTTGTCGAGGCCATGACCCGCCGCTTCGACGCCCAGCATTTTGACATCAGCATCATCGAGGAAGGGGTGGAACAGGCCAATCGCATTCGATCCGCCGCCGATCGCCGCCACCAGCATATCGGGCAGGCGGCCCGTACGAGCCAGCATCTGCGCGCGTGCCTCACGCCCGATCACGCTTTGGAAATCGCGCACCATTTCGGGGTAGGGGTGCGGTCCAGCAGCGGTACCGATGATGTAGAATGTGTCGTGGACATTGGCGACCCAGTGGCGCAGCGCCTCGTTCATCGCGTCTTTGAGCGTCCGCGCGCCATTCTCGACGCTACGCACCTCAGCGCCCAGCAACTTCATCCGGAACACATTGGGTGCTTGGCGTTCCATGTCGCGCGCGCCCATGAAGATGATGCACGGCAAGCCAAAGCGCGCGCACACGGTTGCGGTGGCGACGCCGTGCTGGCCCGCGCCCGTCTCCGCAATAATCCGCGTCTTGCCCATCCGCATCGCCAGCAATATCTGGCCGATGCAATTGTTGATCTTGTGCGCGCCGGTGTGGTTCAGCTCATCGCGTTTGAACCAGATTTGCGCGCCACCCAGCGCCTCGGTCAATCGCGGTGCGAAATAGAGCGGGCTGGGGCGGCCGACATAATGTTCCAGCAGATCATCAAACTCCGCTGCGAACGCAGGGTCAGCCTGTGCCGCGCGATAGGCGTGCTCAAGCTCAAGGATCAGCGGCATCAGCGTTTCGGCGACATAGCGTCCGCCAAAATCACCAAAATGCCCGCGCGCATCAGGGCCATTGCGAAAAGAGTTAGGTGAAGCCTGGGTCATATACTCGCCGCTTGGATGAAGGCGGCGATTCTGTCCACATCCTTGATGCCGGGCGCGCTTTCGACACCCGACGAGACATCGACCAAATCTGCTCCCGTGATACGGATGGCTTTGGCCACATTGCCAGGGTTCAGTCCGCCAGCCAGCCCCCATGGCAATATGTGGTTGTGCGTAGCGATGATCGACCAGTCAAAAGCGGTGCCTGTGCCGCCGGGCAGCGCCTGTGCTGGGGTGTCGAACAATATCCTGTCCGCTGCACCGTGATAGCTTGCCGCATCGCGTAAGGTCTGGATGCTCTGGACGCCCATCGCTTTCCATATTTCAACCTTGCTGACCTGTTTAACCAGCCGCAGCCATTCAGGCGTTTCGGTGCCGTGAAATTGCACGATGTCGGGCTTGACTGTGGCGATGGCATGCGCGGTCAATTCGGCCTTAGCATTGACGAGCAACAGCGCGACCCGCACCCGCGTCCCTGCATAGGCGCGCAGCGCGGCGGCGCGTTCCAGCGTCACATGGCGCGGGCTTGGTGCGTAATGCACCAGACCGATGTGCGATGCGCCCGATGCTATGGCCGCATCAATCGCGGTTTCGCTGGAAAGGCCGCATATTTTGATTTGGGTGGGCATGGCTGCTTCGTGTTCAGATAGGGTCGTTGAAAGCGATATGGAAATATCGACCGGAACTCAGATCAAATTCAACGCCAAAAAAGGCGGATCCGCCATCGCATACATCCACGGGATGACGCGACGCATAAAGCGCCACATCAAGATGAGGAGGGGTAATGTCGCGCGGGAAAAAGTTACCGTATATTGTTCGCTGTTCGCCACGAATGATGCCGATATACTGCCGAAACCAACGATGCGGCGCTGCGCGAAAGGCCGCATATTTCCGCGGCGAAGCGCTGTCGAGAGCCATAGGGAGCGCAGCTTCGGCACGCACAATTTCGGCGGCCGTCGGGCGAAACGCGGCAGTAGCCGGATAAGGCGCTTGTCGTGAACATGGGTTCAACATTTCCCTCAGCGTTGAGGGGTCAATGATAAATGCTTCTGTAGGCATTTGAACGTCGGGTTCAACAATATCAGGGTCGCTCGGCCCATAAGCCGACTGCGTGTCAGCACTGAGCCCTGCAAGAGCGACTGCGACCGAGGTGAGAATGGTTCCAATACTCACAGCGTTGCTTCAATCGCCCGCACTGCTGCCACGGGGTCTGCCGCTTTGCTGATCGGTCGTCCAATAACGATGATCGACGCGCCCGCGTTTACGGCGTCGGCAGGCGTGACGGTGCGCTTTTGGTCGGCCATCACGCCGTTGCTGGGCCGAACGCCGGGGACGACGAAAAAACCGCTCGTCCACGCTTTTTTAGCCGCGCGCAGTTCGTGACCCGAACAGACGATGCCATCAAGCCCCGCCTCGCGCGACAAAGCGGATAGCCGTGCAACCTGTGCCGCTGGGTCATGGTCAATGCCAATCGCGCTCAAATCGTCATCGTCGAGGCTGGTCAGCACGGTGACGCCGACCACCTTGGTGTGCGTGCCGGCCGATGCCTTGGCATCCTCCAGCATCGCGCGGCCACCAGCGGCGTGGATGGTCAGGATCGCGGGTTCGAGCGGGCGCAGCGCCTGCACCGCTTTGGCCACAGTATTGGGAATGTCGTGCAGCTTGAGGTCGAGGAACAGCGGCAGGCCGACCCGCGCCATTTCATGGACACCGTGGTGGCCATGCGCACAGAAAAACTCTAGTCCCAGCTTCAGCCCGCCAATGTGGGTTTTCACTTTCGTCGCCAGCGCCTTTGCGGCGCCAAGGTCGGTGCTGTCGATGGCAAGGTAAATACGTGAGCTCATAGCGCAGTTACCGCTTCATCATTTGTGGTTGGTAATTGCATTGGTGCTGGCGCGGGTGTTTTGAGCTGAGCTATCACTTGCTCCTGCACCTGTATTTTGCGCCCCAAGCGCCAGCGATTGCCCAGATTGAACAGGAATGGCGGCAGAAAACCCATGAGGAAGACCAAGACGATGAGGATCGACAGCGGCAATTCAGCGACATAACCGGGCCATACTGAAACGGCGACGGGCTGAGAATTTGCTACCGCAAATATGGTCAATATGACCGCGATGATGATCCAGATGATGGTGCGGAATGCCTGCACGGCTTCTCTCCCTTTGCTACGCCTGAGCGGAGACTAGCCGAAAGCGGTGCAGGATAGAAGTGCGCAAATCTGTGAATTATTGTGTGCCAAAAACGCGCGCAAAAATCGCGTCAACACGGGTCAAGTGATAGCCAAGGTCAAACTTATCCTCGATTTCGGCTATGGACAGTGCGGCGGTGACATCGACATCGTCCTTTAGCAGCTCAAGCAGCGACAATTGCCCGTCCGATTCCCATACCTTCATCGCATTGCGCTGAACCAGCGTATAGGCATCTTCGCGGCTGACCCCCGCCTGTGTCAGTGCCAGCAGCACGCGCTGCGAATGGACAAGCCCGCCCATTTTATCGAGGTTCTTCTGCATCCGCTCCGGATAAACGAGCAATTTATCGATCACTCCGGTCAGCCGCGCCAGCGCGAAGTCAAGCGTGATGGTCGCGTCCGGCCCGATATAGCGTTCAACCGACGAATGGCTGATGTCGCGTTCATGCCACAGCGCGACATTTTCCATCGCTGGAACCGCATAGCTTCGCACCATACGTGCAAGGCCGGTGAGATTTTCGGTCAGCACCGGGTTGCGCTTGTGCGGCATCGCCGATGAACCCTTTTGCCCGGCTGAGAAATATTCCTCCGCCTCCAGGACTTCGGTGCGCTGAAGATGGCGGATTTCGGTAGCCAACCGCTCAATCGACGATGCGATAACGCCGAGCGTGGCAAAATACATCGCGTGTCGATCACGCGGGATGACCTGGGTGGAAATGGGTTCCACACTTAGCCCTAGTCTCGACGCGACATGCGCTTCGACACGCGGGTCGATATTGGCGAAAGTGCCGACCGCGCCCGAAATAGCGCAGGTGGCGATGTCGGCCCTAGCCGCGACCAACCGTTTACGGGCCCTCGAAAACTCGGCATAGGCCTGTGCCATTTTCAGGCCGAAGGTCACCGGTTCGGCATGGATGCCATGGCTGCGCCCGATGCACGGGGTCATTTTATGCTCGTATGCGCGGCGTTTCAGCGCCCCCAGCAAAGCGTCAATGTCGCTGAGCAAAATATCGCTGGCCCGCGCCAGTTGCACCGCGAGCGCGGTGTCGAGCACGTCGCTTGATGTCATTCCCTGATGCATGAAGCGCGCATGATCTTCGCCGCTATGTGCGGCCACCTGGTCGGACACCCAGGTCAGAAAGGCGATGACATCATGCTTGGTCACGGCTTCGATTGCGTCGATTGCCGCCACATCAATGGCGGGATTGATCGCCCACCAGTTCCACAATGCCTGCGCAGCCGATGCGGGAACGGTGCCGATGGCACCCAAGGCCTCTGTCGCGTGCGCCTCAATTTCGAACCAGATGCGAAAACGTGCCTCGGCCTCCCAGATTGCGGTCATTTCAGGGCGCGAGTAGCGGGGAACCATGGGTAAACGCTCCTAAAGGGGACGGGTCGCCCGTGCCTCTAGCAGCGAGTGCCACCAGTGGCGAGTCTGCTATATCAAACCCTGCGATCGCATGCTGACATGAGTGCTGCGGCCAATGATGACATGGTCGTGAACGGCAATTCCCAACCTTTTGCAAGCATCGGCGATGTCGCGGGTAACCGCAATGTCCTGTTTGCTGGGCGATGCATCGCCGCTGGGGTGATTGTGAACTAGGATGATCGCAGCTGAGCCAAGGTCGAGCGCGCGGCGCACGACTTCGCGGACATAGATGGCCGATTGGTCAATCGACCCATCGCTCATCACTTCATCGCGGATCAGGTGGTTGCGGCTATCGAGGTGGAGCACACGCACCCGTTCGTTGAGGCGATGCGCCATATCGGCGCGCAGATAATCGAGCAACCCCTGCCAATTGCCCAATATCGGGCGGTCCTGCACTGCGCCTTGCAGGATGCGCAGAACACAGGCCTGCACGATTTTTATCGCCGCCGCGCTGGTTTCACCCATGCCGGTGACGCGGCATAGCGATTCCGCATCGGCGCTCATCAGCGGCCCGATACCGCCAAACTCGCGCAGCAACGCTTTAGCCAAAGCCTTGGTGTCGCGGCGCGGAATGGCCAGCGCGAGGAGATATTCGATAAGTTCGTGGTCGGACAGTGCATCACCGCCAACGCCGAGTAACCGGTCACGCAGCCGCGCGCGATGGCCAACGCCATCATGCGATTCGGGCTTGATCGGCTCATTCGGTTCAGGATCGTCGGCCATGTCCGCCATAGTAGCATGTCACTCGACATGCGCTACTGCATTTGGCACAGGGGAAGCGATAGGGGCATAGCGGAGAGACGATGGCGGCAATATGCCCCTTGGGTGCGAGTGCCGATGCGTAAGCGCAGCATCATTGCGATTGCATTGGCATGCAGTGTAGCCATTGCGGCGCTCGTCGCATGGCTCAACCGCGCGGACATAGTGACAGGCTATGTCGATGATGCGCTGAAACAGCGCGGCGTTAATGCCAGCTATCATGTTGATCAAATCGGACTGCGCACGCAGCGACTGACCAATGTGGTGGTTGGCGACCCTGCCAAGCCTGATTTGACCGCCGCATGGGTCGAAGTGACGATGCAATATGGGCTGTCTGGACCCATAATCGCCGCTGTCAGCGCCGATGGTGTGCGCCTGCGCGGGCGGTGGACAGGGGATAAGCTCAGCTTTGGCGCGGTGGACAAGTTGCTCCCCGCAGACGATGGCACGCCGCTCGAACTCCCCGACATCGCTTTGGCCCTGTCCCATGCCAGTGCGGCAATCGACACGCCTTGGGGTAAGTTAGGGTTTGGCGCGGCCGGGACTGGCCACTTGCGCGACGGCTTTACGGGGCGGCTGGCCCTCCGCGCGCCGAGCCTTGCTATGGCGGGCTGTTCGCTCGATGCGACAGAGGCGATGCTGCGGGTCAAAATAGAGCGTCAGGTGCCAATATTGGTCGGGCCGCTGGGGGTGGGCAGACTGTCTTGCGCTGGCGGGCAGAGGAGGGTCGAAGATGTGCGCCTGGGGCTTGACGCCGCCGTGCCGTTGTCGCTGGAAGGGGCCAATGTGAGGCTTCGTATGCGGACAGGTGCGGCACAGGTGGGTGACAATGCGCTGGCCTCGATAGAAGGCGTCTCCGAACTGCGTGGGCGCGGAGATGGCACTTTCGGTGCCGACTGGACGTTGAACGGGCTAGAGCCGACTACTGTTTGGGGCGGTGCCCGTGCCATGGAGCTTTCGGGCGCGGGTGTGCGCAATGCTGCGGGTGCATTCGACGGCAATGGAACGCTGCGGTTCATGGGGTTGAATAGTGGCCGTGGCTATGAACATAGGCTGGCGGCGGCGAGTAATGCTGTCCGTGGCACGCCGATTGGCCCGATTGTCGACCGATTGGTTGGCGCGGCAAGCGCGTTAGGGCGCGGCGCCAGTGCGTCGAGCAGCTATCGCTTCTCCCGCCCAAGCGATGGCGCGGCCCGACTGGCGCTTGGCAATATAACGATTGACGCGGGCAGCGGCGCGTTTTTCCAAGTGTCGCGGCCCGACGCGGTGCAATGGAGTCAAGACGGCGGTGTGCGCGTCGCTTTGGCAGGGCGCTTCGGCGGCGGCGGCCTGCCGAGGGGGAGCTTTGACGTCGCATCGCGCGGGTCGTCGCTGGCGGCGCTATCGGGCGGGTTTCGCGTCGAGCCGATGCACCATGGCGGGGCCAGCCTCTCGCTCGCCCCCGTGCGCTTCAGCAGCGACGGGGGTGGAACGCGCTTTTCCACCGCTGTGGTGATGAGCGGGCCATTGGCTGATGGCCGCGTTGATGGCCTGTCCATGCCCTTGGATGGGTGGGTGATGGCCGATGGCGCGGTCAGCATAAGCGGCGGATGTCGCAGGGTCGCTTGGCAACGGATTGCGGTCGACCAGATTGTGCTGAACGCGGGGGCTTTGCCGCTGTGCAGTGCAAGTGGAATGTCATTATTACTCTATAATAATAGTGGTTTAAGCGGTAATATTGATAGCAATTCTATCATGATGACCGGAATGGCAGGCGGTTCAGCCATGGCGTTCCAAGCCAATAGCGCGCAGCTCAATCTAGCGACCATGGGCTTTGCCCTGAATGTGCCCGATTTACGTATCGGGGAAGGCGAGGGCGCCACGCGATTTGCCGCTTCCTTGCTGTCGGGTGCGCGTGATGACACTGGTTATGGCGGCCGCCTTGCCGACGCATCGGGCAATATTGGTGCCGTGCCGTTTCTATTCGATCAAGCGAATGGCGACTGGCGGTGGCAAGGTAATGAATTGATGCTGGGCGCAGCATTGCAAGTCACCGATGCCGCCGATGAGGATCGTTTCCAGCCGCTGCGCAGCGATGATACGCGGATCAGTTACCGCGATGGTGCTATGCGCGTCACTGGTAGCCTGATGGAGCCAATCAGCCATGCCCGCGTCGCCGATGTGGCCATCGCCCATGATTTTGCGGACGCCAGCGGCCATGCCCGCTTCACCTTGGCTAACCTCGCCTTTGCACGCGGTGGACTGCAACCCGTCATGCTCACCACGCTTTCGCTGGGCGTCGCCGCCGATGCGGTCGGCACCGTGACGGGCAGCGGGCGGGTCGATTGGTCGCGTGATGGCGTGACGAGCAGCGTCGGTGATTTTGCCACAGAAACCATGGATTTGTCGGCGGCGTTCGGCCCGGTTCAGGGGATGTCGGGTGCCATTCATTTTTCCGACCTCATCGCACTCGCAACCCCGCCGGGGCAACAGATGCGGCTGCGCTCTATCTATCCCGGGGTCGAAGTGACCGACGGCGTGCTACTGTATCAAATGTTGCCGGGCCAGCGGGTGCATATCGAGGAAGGGCGCTGGCCGTTCGCCGGCGGGCAATTGCTGTTGCGCCCGACGACACTGGATTTCAGCGCCGATGTGCCACGCTTTCTCACCTTTGATGTCCAGGGTGTTGATGCGGGTCTGTTTCTTTCGCGCTACGAGTTTGATAATATCAATGCCACCGGCGTTTTTGATGGTGTGTTGCCAACCAAGTTCACCGCTGATGGCGGGCGGGTCGAGGGCGGGCTGCTGCAATCACGCGCAGGTGGGGCACTGTCCTATGTCGGCGAACTGACCTATAGTGACTTAGGTTACTTTGCCAATCTGGCGTTCGGGGCGCTCAAATCGCTGCAATATGACAATCTGTCTATTCGGATGAATGGTAATATTGACGGGGAAATGCTGACCGAAGTGCGCTTTTCGGGCTTGTCACAGGGCGATAATGCTCAAAACAACTTCATCACCCGCGCGTTCCGTCGCCTGCCATTCATCTTCAATATCAATATCAACGCGCCGTTCCGGCAGTTGTTGACGTCTGCACGCGGTCTGTATGATCCATCGACGCTCGTCGGCCAGAACATAGAAGCTCTGGTGCGCGCAGAACGTGACGCGGCGGCAGCAGCAAATGCTGCACAACCCGTTCAGCCTGCTGTAAGAGACAATCGTAGATAAAGGAGGGGATGCCATGGAAATGCCACCAATAAAGATGTTGCGGGGCCGATGTGGTCGGACGAATGGGATTGCCGCACTGTGCGTGGCGGGCAGCCTCATCAGCGGATGTGTTCAAGTGAACGCGCCCGATCGCCCAATCGAAATCACGCTCAACATCAATATCCGGCAGGAAGTGGTCTATCGGCTCGATTCGACGGCCAAAGAGTTGATCGAGCAGAATGTGGAGATTTTTTGAGATGAAGACGCTGTTCCGGTCCACCATCCTTGCTGCGCTTGCGCTATCCAGCCTAGCCACTCCTGCGCTGGCGCAGCGTGACCCTGCCTATCAGGCGGCGCGCGCCGCTGGCCAAGTCGGCGAAAAACCCGATGGTTATCTCGGCTTTGTTGTGACCCCGTCAGACGCGGTGCGCTCTCTGGTTGACGACCTTAACCTGCGCCGCCGCGCTGTTTATTCGGAACGCGCGCGCGCCGCAGGATCAACGGTTGAGCAAATGGCGTTCACCACGGGGTGTAATTTGATTGCACAGACGGTAGCAGGGGAAAAATATATGACGCCCACTGGTGAGTGGGCGACGCGCACGGTCGCCGACCCCATCCGCGATTCGCGCTGCGTTTAAGCGCGTCACCACCCATTTGCTGCACTGCAATGGTTGACTTGAACGGGGCACGTTCCTAAAGGGACCGCGCTAATGCGGGATCGCTCGTTTTCGTGTATGATTCACCTCATTCACTTGGATATGAAGGTGTCATCATGATACAGGATGAACCCGCGCAAAGCACTGAAACGAACCCCGATGTTGTGGCAGACCCGCGCCTGAAGTCTCTCGACGAAAGGCTCCGCGAGGCGAGGCACAACGAAAAGGCGAGGACGGCAAGGGTGCAACCGCCGGGGATGACCGGCAAAGGCTCCGCACAGGGGCAGCGCGTTTTGTCGGCTTTGATTGGGGCTCCGCTCGGTGCGGCGTTGATTGGCTGGGTGATTGATCGCTTTGCCGGGACATCGCCACTTGGGTTGTTGGTGATGCTGTTCCTTGGGTTCGGCGCAGCCATCAGCCAGGTGATCAGAATATCTAACGAACGCGCCGAGTAAGCGGGTTAATGAAGAAGAGAACAGGGTAGCTATGAGCGCAGCTCACACAGGTTCAGCGGCCGAGGTCAAAATTGACCCGATGCACCAGTTTCAGATCGACACGATCTTTGGTGTCGATGGTTCGCCATTTGCGTTCACCAATTCAGCGCTGTGGATGCTTATCGTCCTTGGCATCATCTATGTCTTCATGATGGGCGGGATGAAGCGCGAGCTTGTTCCCGGTCGCTGGCAAGTCGCAGCCGAAGGCGTCACAAAGTTTATTTCGAACATGGTTCAGGGCAATATCGGACCGGAAGGGCGCAAATATACGCCTTGGGTGTTCACGATATTCATGTTCATTCTCGTCTCCAACCTGCTTGGCATGATGCCGTTCGGGATCATACCCGGTGTTCACCCCTTCACCGTGACCAGCCAGTTCACCGTCACCGGCTTGCTGGCGATCATCAGTTTTTCGATCGTGCTGGTCGTTGGCTTCTGGAAGCATGGATTGCATTTTTTCTTGCTGTTTGTGCCGGCGGGTGCGCCATTTGTGCTCAAGCTGCTGATTGTGCCGATCGAGTTTGTCTCTTTCCTCGTCCGTCCGTTCAGCCTTGCTCTGCGGCTGTTCGTTGCGATGATCGCCGGACATATCCTGATCAAGGTGTTCGGCTATTTCATCGTCCAAGGCATCAACGCGGGCGGCTTGGGTTACGGTATTTCGGCGCTCAGTTTCGTGTTCATCGCCGGAGTTGGTGCTTTGGAATTGCTGGTATGCGTTATTCAGGCCTATGTTTTCGCGTTGCTGACATCGCTCTATATTAACGACGCGGTCAACCTTCACTAGTTCAACCTTCATCCAACCTATTCTAAACAGGAGTTTATCATGGATCTCGAAGCTGCAAAAGTTATTGGTGCCGGTCTCGCGGCAATCGGCGTTGGCGCCGCTGCTACTGGGGTGGGCAATGTGTTCGGCTCTTTCCTTCAAGGCGCACTGCGCAATCCAGCGGCGGCTGATGGTCAGCAAGGCCGTTTGTTCATCGGTTTTGCGGCGGCGGAATTGCTTGGCCTGATCTCATTCGCAGTCGCGATGATCATCCTTTACGCAGTGTAATTACCAGATACCGCACCCTTTGCAGGCCTTGTGGCTTGCGCGGGGGCGGTGATGGTTATGTTTGAGAAGTCGCAATGCCGCAAATCAATCAGCTTTTGCTCGTCTATCAATCACAGTGGTTTTGGCTGCTATTGGTGATCGGTGTCATTTATTTCGTGATCGCACGCGGTATGGCCCCAAAGATCGAAGCGACGGTTGATGCCCGTGACGCCAAGATTGCGGATGACCTGGCTGCAGCGCAACAAGCGCGCGCGGCTGCGGACGAGGGCGAGGAGGCCGTCAGAATTGCTGTGGCCCAAAGCCGTTCGGACGCACAGGGCATATCGGCAGCGGCCAAGGCGGCTGCTGCAAAAAACGCTGAGAAAGCGTTGGCAAAGGCTGATGCTGACATCGCCATCATGGTGACAAGCGCCGAGGCCAAACTGGCCGCAGCGCACGCCGATGCTTTGACCAATATCCAGAGCGTAGCAGCAGATGCGGCACGCGATATTGTGGCAAAATTGACCGGAACCAAAATCACCGCACCAGCCGCCACAAGCGCAGTAAAGGCAGTCCTTGGCCATGGGTAATTACAGTATTCTCCTTGTGGCAGCACAGGCACATACGACGCCCAGCGCGATCGGCCTCGACCCCACGGGCTGGGTCGCACTGTCTATGATCGCTGTGTTCGGCGTCATGCTGTGGATGAAGGTGCCGGCGATGATTGGCGCTGCGCTTGACAAACAAATTGCGGCTATTCGCGATCAACTGGCCGCCGCAACCAAACTTCGTGCCGATGCCGAAGCGCTCAGGTGCGAATATGAGGCGAAGCTAAAGGCTTCGGCTGGCGAAGCAGATGCACTGCGCGCGCGGGCCGAGGTGGAGGCGGCTACAATCGTTGCCAAAGCAAAAAATGATGTCAAGACACTGATCGCGCGCCGCCAGAAAACGGCCGAGGAACGGATTGCCGCTGCAGAGCGCGCGGCAATTGCTGATGTGCGCGACACTGCCGCGCGGGTCGCTATCGGGGCCGCTCGCACCTTGATTGCCGACAACCATGGAGCCGCGAACGACATCGCGTTGATCGATCGGGCAATTGCCGACATTGCACAGCTGTAATCCCAGCCGCATAGGGGATGTGTGAGCAACCCCAACGACCCCAACCGCTTTAACGAGGAGCGCGCAACATATGTGCTGCGCGGCAGCGAAGTCGAGGGCGAACGTCCGGACTTCGAAACCGGAATTGCCGTCATCAAGGGCGTGGTGCGCCTGTTAAAGGTGGTGCCCGGCGTGTATCGCATGGTCGATGCGCGCGGTGACGTGCTCTATGTCGGCAAAGCACGGGCGCTCAAACACCGCGTAAACAGTTACACCCAACCGAACCGCCTGCCTATCCGTTTGCAACGGATGGTTGCGCAAACCCGCAGCATGGAGATTGTGACGACCAATAGCGAGGCAGAGGCGCTGTTGCTCGAATCGCAGCTTATTAAGAAATTTCGCCCTGCGTACAATGTGTTGTTGCGCGATGATAAGGGCTTTCCCTTCATTCTGGTCCGCGAAGACCATGATTATCCCCGAATCCAGAAACATCGCGGCGCGCGCCGTGCCAAGGGGCAGTATTTTGGCCCTTTCGCCAGCGGCGGCGCTGTCAACCTGACGCTCAATGCGATGCAAAAACTGTTCCTGCTGCGCAGTTGCACCGACAGTTTTTTCGCCAATCGTGACCGACCGTGCTTGCTCTATCAAATCAAGCGGTGCAGCGCGCCGTGCGTCGGTCGGGTCAGCGCGGACGACTATGCCGAGCTGGTCGATGACGCGAAACAATTCCTGTCTGGCCGTTCCACTCAGACACAGAGCAAATTGGGCGGCGCAATGGCCGAAGCATCGGCGCGGCTGGATTATGAGATGGCCGCTGTTTACCGGGATCGGCTGAAAGCGCTGACCTTCATTCAGGGGAGCCAAGCGATCAACGCAGCGGGGCTCGGCGATGTTGATGTGTTTGCCATGGCCAGTCATGGCGGGACAACAGGGATTACGGGATTTTTCATCCGTGCGGGCCTGAATTGGGGGCACCGCAGCTTTTTCCCTGCGCACACGACTGGGGTGGAGGAGGCATACATCATGGCCAGTTTCCTGATCCAGTTTTACGAAGCTGTGCCGCCGCCAAAGCTGATATTGGTGGACCGCGAACCGCGTGAGTGCGCACTGGTCGCAGAGGCGCTCACCAGCCTTGCCGGGCACAGGGTCGTTATCAGCGTTCCGCAGCGCGGGGACCGTGCCGCACTGATGGAACAAGCGGCGCGCAATGCCGCCGAATCGCTCGACCGCAGGCTGGCCGAAAACACGACTCAGGCAAAGGCGATGCAGGATTTGACCGACCTGTTCGACCTGCCCGAACCCCCACGCCGTATCGAAGTCTATGATAACAGCCATATTCAGGGCACCAACATGGTCGGTGCGATGATTGTCGCCGGGCCGGAAGGGTATAGCAAAGGGGCTTACCGCAAATGGACGATTAAGCGGCCAGACACCGCGCCGGGCGATGATTATGCGATGATGCGCGAGGTGTTCAGCCGCCGTTTTGCGCGGGCGCAGGCTGAAGATCCCGACCGTGCACAGGGCGATTGGCCCGATCTGGTGTTGATCGACGGCGGCAAGGGGCAAGTGCGGGCTGTGCGCGAGGCACTGGAGGAACTGGGCATAGAGGATGTGGCGATGGTGGGCGTCGCCAAAGGGCCGCACCATGGCCGCGAAGGGCGTGAAGTTTTCCACTTGCCAGACGGGCGTGAAGTAACACTGCCCCCCGGCGCGCCAGCCCTGTTCCACATCCAGCGTCTGCGCGATGAGGCGCACCGTTTTGCCATCGGCGCACATCGGCAAAAGCGCGCCAAGGCGATGACGTCATCGCCGCTCGATGACGTGCCGGGCATTGGCCCCGCGCGCAAAAAGGCGTTGTTGATGCATTTTGGCACCGCCCGCGCCGTTCGTAACGCCAGTTTGGACGATATTCAGCGCGCACCCGGTGTCTCATCCATTACGGCGCAGGCTGTTTACGATTTCTACCATGGGTGAAGGGGGGCAATAAATGCACCTGACCACCACCGCTATTGTCTGTGGCTTGCGCATGCACGGCGAACATGGCGTCGTCGCGCGGCTGATGACGGATGAGACGGGGTTGCTGGCTGGCTATGTGCGCGGCGGGCGGTCGCGGCGGATGCGCCCCATCCTGATGCCCGGCAATGTTGTTGCGGCCGAGTTTCGCGCCCGAACCGAAGATCAACTGCCCAGCCTGACGGTCGAAATGGTGCATAGCCGCGCGCAGTTGCACGGCGAGCCGCTGGCGGCGGCAGCGATAGACTGGGTCACGATGTTGACGAGCGTGGCCTTGCCCGAGGGCCACGCTTATCATGTCATATATGCTGCGCTAGGTGGTATGTTGAGCGCGATAGAGCTGGCACCTGCCGCCAGCGGCTGGGCGGGGGCGCTGGTGCGCTATGAAACGCTGCTGCTTGACCAATTGGGCTATGGCGATGAATTGGAGCCTACGCACGATTTACGGTTGGCCCTAGCGCGCAATGCGCGCGCCATCGACGCGCATCTTTTGTCGGGGCCGCGCGCCGAAGGGATAGCCGGGGTGCGCGAAAGGCTGGTGGATAGATTAGAACGCGGCATTGCTTGACTAGTCGGCTTCGCCTAGGCGCTACAGCCATGAAGATCGCTCTATTCGCTGGGGATGGAATCGGCCCCGAAGTGACCGCGCAAGCCGTGAGGGTGCTGTGTGCTCTCGACCTACCCGACCTCCGATTGACCGATGGGTTGGTTGGCGCGGCGGCGTGGCGCGCATGTGGCCACCCGCTTCCTCCCGAAACGCTTGCAATTGCACACGAATCTGACGCGATCTTGTTTGGCGCGGTCGGTGATTTTGGCTGCGACCATTTGGACCGGCATCTGCGCCCCGAACAGGCCATTCTCGGCCTGCGCAGCGCGCTTGGGCTGTTTGCCAACCTCCGTCCGGCCAAAGCTATCCCTGCGCTGGTCGAACAGAGCGCACTCAAGCCCGCTATCGCATCGACTATTGATCTAATGATCGTCCGCGAGCTGAATGGCGACGTCTATTTCGGCGAAAAGGGACGGCGCACAACCGATGCGGGGCTGCGGCAGGGTTATGACGTCATGACGTATGACGAGGGCGAAGTGCGGCGGATCGCGCATGTCGGTTTCCAGATAGCACAGGCGCGCAAGGGTAAATTATGTTCTGTGGACAAAGCGAACGTGCTCGAAACATCGCAATTGTGGCGTGATGTGATGATCGAGGTGGCGGCCGACTATCCCGACGTCATGCTTGACCATATGTATGTCGATAATGCCGCGATGCAGCTGGTCCGTGCGCCCGGTGCGTTTGACGTCATCGTTACGGGCAATTTGTTCGGCGATATTTTATCGGATCAGGCGAGCATGTGCGTGGGTTCGATCGGGATGCTCGCCTCTGCTTCGCTCGATAGCGCTGGCAAAGGGCTATATGAACCTATCCACGGCAGCGCGCCTGACATTGCGGGGCAGGGCAAGGCCAACCCGTTGGCGACGATATTGTCGGCTGCAATGATGCTGCGCTATTCCTTTGACCGCGTCGATTTGGCGGAGCGGATCGAGAATGCAGTCGATGCGGCGCTGGCGGGCGGTGCACGCAGCGCTGATCTGGGCGGAAACATGGGAACAGAGGCTATGGGCGATGCGGTGCTGCGTGAATTGGAACAGGCTGCATGAGCGATTTCTCACTGACTACGCTGCGCGCTGCGCAGGCATTGATAGCCCGGCAAGTCGCGCCAACCCCGCAATATGCCTGGCCATTGCTGGCGGCGCGGCTGGGCTGCGATGTGTGGGTCAAGCATGAGAACCACACCCCAACCGGTGCTTTCAAGGTGCGCGGGGCGATCACCTATATCGACTGGCTGCGGCGCACCCACCCAGATGTGACGGGCATCATCACCGCGACGCGCGGTAATCATGGGCAGGCACAGGTGCGTGCCGCAAAGGCGGCTGGCCTTAGTGCAACGATTGTTGTGCCCCACGGTAATGCGCGCGAAAAAAATGCGGCGATGCGCGCCTTTGGTGCGGAACTCATCGAGCATGGCCATGATTTTGACAGTGCCAAAGCTGAGGCTGTGGCGCGGGCCAAGCAATATGGCTTGTTCATGGTGCCGTCCTATGACGATCAATTGGTGATAGGTGTTGCAAGCTATGCCTTGGAACTCTTTGATAATGTGCTAAATATAGATACAGTTTACGTCCCTGTCGGCTGTGGCTCTGGGCTGTGCGGGACGATTGCGGCGCGCGATGCACTGGGTTTGGCGACAAAGGTGGTCGGTGTTGTTTCGGCGCATGTCGATGCCGCCAAATTGAGTTTTGAGGCTGGTCGCCTCATCTCCAGCCCGTCCGCGCACACCTTTGCCGACGGTGTTGCGGTGTGCACACCTGTGAGGGAAGCGCTTGATTATTTCGGCACACGAGCCGAGCGTTTCGTTGCGGTGACTGACGATGAAGTGGCCGAGGCGGCACGCGTCTATTGGCAGGACACACACAACATGCCTGAAGGCGCGGGCGCAGTGGCGCTGGCAGCACTGATGCAAGAACGCGGTGCGATGCGCGGCAAACGCGTTGCGGTCATCCTGTCTGGCGGCAACTGTGACCAATCACAGGCGGCAGAGCTGCTTAGCGGCAAAACGCCGCAAGTGCAGGCATGGCAGACCCGTGATGGGCAAACACCAGAAGGGCGATTGGCATGAAGCGCGATACTGGCATGAACCGCGACATTACGCGGAAATGGCGCCCCGCAACACAGGCGGTGCGCGGCGGGACGTGGCGATCCGAACAGGGCGAGACGAGCGAGGCGCTGTTCCTCTCGTCCGGTTACACCTATGACGATGCAGCGACCGTCGCGGCGCGCTTTGCCGGGGAGCAGCCTGGCATGACCTATTCGCGGCTTCAAAACCCGACGGTTGAGATGCTTGAGGAACGTATCGCGCTGATGGAGGGGGCGGAGGCCTGCCGCGCTCAGGCGACGGGCATGGCGGCGATGACGGCGGCATTGCTGTGCCAGCTCAATAGCGGCGATCATGTGGTTGCAGCGCGTGCGGCGTTCGGGTCGTGCCGTTGGTTGACCGACAGCCTGTTACCGCGCTGGGGCATCACCACCACTACGATTGACGCACGCGACAATGATGCGTGGGCGGCGGCAATCCAGCCCAACACAAAAGTATTTTTCTTTGAAACGCCCGCCAACCCGACGATGGACATTGTCGATATGGCGCATGTGTGCGCACTGGCGCGCAGCGCTGGCATCACTACGGTCGTCGATAATGCCTTTGCGACCAGCGCACTGCAACGACCGATGGATTTCGGCGCCGATGTTGTGGCTTATTCAGCGACCAAGATGATGGACGGGCAGGGGCGCGTGCTTGCTGGCGCGGTGTGCAGCAGCAAGCAGTTCATGGATGATCTGTTGCTGCCGTTTCAGCGTAATACGGGGCCGAACCTGTCGCCATTCAACGCCTGGGTGGTGCTCAAAGGGCTAGAGACGCTCGACCTGCGCATTCGCCGCCAGTCTGATAATGCAATGATTGTTGGGCACTTTATCGAAGGGCGGGTGCCGCGCATCCTCCACCCCGGCTTACCCAGCCACCCGCAGCACAATTTGGCAGCCGCGCAAATGTCAGCGTGCGGCCCGATATTCTCGTTCGAGGTCGATGGCGAGCGGAAACAGGCGCATGCGCTGCTCGATGCGCTCGAATTGGTCGATATATCGAACAATATTGGCGATTCGCGCTCGTTGATGACGCACCCGGCGACGACGACGCACCATAGCGTCGGCCCTGATGTGCGCGCCGAAATGGGCGTGGGCGAGGGGATGCTGCGGATCAATGTCGGGCTCGAAGACCCTCAGGATGTGATCGAGGACATCGATCAGGCATTGACGCGTGCGGGTCTATAAGCGAGTCTAACCAGCATGATCGGCGCACTCTTCCCCTATGCGGTGACAACCGGCGACGTGACGGTGCGCGCCTCGGTGACGTTTCAGCCCGAAACCTCCCAACCTTCTGCGTCGCGGTGGTTCTGGGTCTATCATATCCGCATCGAAAATCACGGCGACTCAGCAGTCCAGTTAATCGACCGCAAGTGGGAAATTATCGACGGGCGCGGTGCCATGCATATCGTCGAGGGCAGCGGAGTGGTGGGCGAGCAACCTGTCATAGACCCCGGCGCGTCGTTCGATTATGTTTCGGGGTGCCCACTCGCAACGCCCAGCGGGCGGATGTTTGGCCAATTCGGGATGATCGACGGAGTTGGGCGGCGTTTCAGCGTCAAAGTCCCCGAGTTCCCCTTGCTTGGCGCGGCGGTTAGCCGGTGAGACGCACGCATTTACCACTCAATGCCCTGCGCATGTTCGATGCGGCGGCGCGGCACCTTAATTTTACGCGCGCGGCGGACGAACTGGCGGTGACACCGGCTGCAGTGGGTCAGCAAATCCGTGCGCTGGAGGATGTGCTGGGCGTTGTCCTGTTCCGCCGCACGTCCAAGGGGCTGGAATTGACCGCAGAGGCCGAGGCGGGGCTGGAGGGACTTCGCGGTGGTTTCCTCAAGTTCGAGGAATCGGTGCAGGCGATGCGCGCAGGTCAGTCGTCAAAATCGCTGACGATCGCCGCACCGCGTGATGTGACAGCGCGCTGGCTGTTGCCGCGCCTTGCGCGCGTGGCTGCGGCGGATGCGGAATTGCGTTTTCGCCTGATTGTGGCTGATCATCCGCTTGATTTCACCGAAGCGAATCTTGATCTGGCGATCCGTTGGGCCTCGAACGTAGGCGAATTTGAGGGAGTGGCCATCGACGATGGCCTGATGGCCACCATCGCGCCAGCAAGCGGCCTCGGCCCCTTCACCATCTGTTGGGGCGATAGCGGCGCACACGTTGATGACGGCGCGACCGTCATGCACGTCGGCGATGCTGGCCTTGCCATCGATGCGGTGGTGGGTGGGTTGGGGCAGGCAAGCGTGCCCGCTCTCCTCGCTATACCTGACCTTGCGTCGGGTGCGATTGTCGAAGTGGATGCGCGCACTGCGGGTGCTGCCGCTTATTGGCTGGTTGCGCCAACCCCGCAATGGCGTCAGAAGAAGGTTCGCGCGCTGGTCGCTATGCTTCTGGAAAAGTGATCTTGTAACCTATCGCCGCTGTTGATCGAACCTGAAGAATTAACATGGGGCTATCATGATGAAACTGCTCGATCGCTTGCCACCACAAGCCTTTGCAATTGGATTTTTGCGCTGGGCGCTGGTGATGATTTTCTTTTTCTTTGGGATCGCAAAATTTGCAGCATATGAAGCCGAGGGTGTCGCTGGAATCGCGGCCAATTATCCCCTATTTGCTTGGATGTATCCAGCATTCGGGGTGCAGGGAGCCAGCAATGTCATTGGGGTCATCGAACTGACCGCTGGGTTGATGATCGCGCTCGGCGCATGGTCAAACCGCGCGGGCTTTGTCGGCGGATTGATGGGCGTGTGCACTTTCCTCATCACATGCAGTTTCACCATCGGCGCGCCGTTGTGGGAAGACGGTTACGGCTTTCCGTTCATGGGGTCTTTCGCCCAATTTCTGTTCAAGGATGCGGGGTTGCTAGCTGCTTGCCTGATGCTCGCGCTCGACGCTGGGCATAGATTGCGAAACGCGCCCCGTTAAACGGTTCAAGCATCAATCACATCATCATCGACGCTAGCGGCATTGGCCTGGATGAATTGAAAGCGGTGCTCGGGGTTTTTACCCATCAAGCGATCAACCAGGTCGCGGACGCTCGCGCGCTCCTCATACTCCTGCGGCAGTGTGACGCGCAACATTGAACGCGTTGCAGGGGCCATGGTGGTTTCGCGGAGCTGTGCGGGCATCATCTCACCCAACCCCTTGAAGCGTGAGACCTCGACTTTTTTGCCTTTGAAGAGTGTCGCTTCCAGCTCGATACGCTGTGCTTCGTCGCGGGCATAGGCGCTTTTATTCCCCGCATTCAGCCGATAGAGCGGCGGTTGCGCGAGATAAAGGTGCCCGCGCCGCACCACTTCGGGCATTTCCTGAAAAAAGAATGTCATCAGTAACGTTGCAATATGCGCGCCATCGACATCGGCGTCGGTCATGATGACGATGCGTTCGTAGCGCAGGCGGTCGGCGTCGCAATCCTTGCGCATCCCGCACCCCAGCGCGAGCGCAAGATCGGCAATTTCGCTATTACCGCGTATTTTATCGACGCTGGCCGAGGCAACGTTAAGGATTTTGCCGCGTATGGGCAGCACTGCCTGTGTCTTGCGGTCGCGCGCTTGCTTGGCGCTGCCGCCCGCGCTGTCGCCCTCGACGATAAAAAGCTCAGTGCCTTCTGGCCCATTATTCGCGCAATCTGTTAACTTGCCCGGTAACCGCAATTTGCGCCCCGACGTAGCGGTTTTGCGTTTGACGTCGCGCTCCGCTTTGCGCGCAAGGCGCTCGTCCATGCGGTCGATGACATAGCTGAGCAGCGCCTTTCCGCGTTCCATATTGGCGCTGAGAAAATGGTCGAAATGGTCGCGCATCGCTGTCTCTACGAGCCGTGTTGCTTCGGGTGATGTCAGGCGATCCTTGGTCTGGCTTTGAAATTGCGGCTCGCGGATGAACAGCGATAGCATCGTTTCGCAGCCGTTGAGCACATCATCACCGGTCAATTGGTTCGCGCGTTTTTGCCCGACCATCTCGCCAAAGCCGCGCAATCCCTTGGTCAGAGCGGCGCGTAGCCCCGCTTCGTGGCTGCCGCCGTCGGGGGTGGGAATGGTGTTGCAATACCAGCTATAGCTGCCGTCGGACCATAGCGGCCACGCAACCGCCCATTCGGCGCGGCCCATTTTCTCGCCATT